>Ga0302319_10003802_pt1 | contig 31277 bp, 28 predicted proteins | sample Bog_T0_2_FD_203319 | JGI IMG/M metagenome (GOLD analysis project Ga0302319, IMG submission 203319) | Peat permafrost microbial communities from Stordalen Mire near Abisko, Sweden - Bog_T0_2 | ecosystem: Environmental > Terrestrial > Soil > Wetlands > Peat | place: Sweden: Abisko, Stordalen Mire... | reverse complement strand
GTTGTTGCGGATGGACCAATCGACTTCGGAATAAGGCGGAAGCGGCCGGAACCACTCGCGCGAATCGGCGCGGCCGCCACCCATCGCGGCGGCGGCACCACCGGGCGCATCCGGATTCACAATATGGCGGTGCATGGTGTTGGCTCCGCCGTTGCCGAAAGTTTCGTACATACGGAGGAGGCCGTTGTGATTGGAAGACATGAAGCCAAGATAGCCAGGCGACCACATGTCCACATAACCATGTGTCCAGACGCCGGGCATCCCGTACTTAGTGAGCTGCGACATTTCGAAATTGGCGAACCATGGGAGTTCGCCATAGAGGATGGGATCGAGACCCGGCTCTTGCGGAGCTTGGCCGCTGAAGGTATAGAGGAAGGGAACTGACTCATGCAGATCATGCATGATGGGCGGATGCCAATCGAGATACCAGCGCAATAGGTTGCGCATCGGGAGTTGGGAGTAGTTGATGTCGCGATTGTCGTCGTGAAAGATATATTTGCCCCAATAGGGAGGTCCACCGAGACTATCTTCTTCGGAGGTCTCTTCAACCTTGTAGCGGAAGTACCAATCGACATAGCGGTCGCGTCCATCGGGATCGGCGGCGGGCGTGATGGAGACGATCAGGTGATCGCGAATGCTCTGCACGATGGGAGAGTCTTCGGTGACCAAGCGGTAAGCCAGTTCCATCAACATTTCGGAGGGGCCGGTTTCGCCGCTGTGCAGACCGGACATTAGGTGATAGAGCGGTTTGGCTTTGCCAATAATTTCGCGGGCCTGCGCCTCGCTGAGTTGGCGTGGATCGGCCAGTTGCGCGAGGTAATGGCGGTAAGTGTCCAGGTTTTTGATAGTGTCTTCGGAGCCGATGAAGACGACGATGGATTCGCGGCCTTCGTCGGTTTTACCGATGTCGACAATATGGACGCGCGGAGACTTGGCAGCGAGGGCTTTGTAATAGCGGAGGATGTCTTCGTAATAGGTGAGCTTTTTAGGCGCGCCGATGTGGTGGCCCAGGATCTCTTTGGGCGACGGAACCGTGGAAGATTTCGGCAGGTGATCGACGAGGGGGCTGCTGAACTCTGGCTTGGTGGTCCACTCTTTCACAGACTTGGCGAAATCGGGATCCATGTCCTGCGCAATGGCCGCTGGAATGAAAAGGAAGAGCGAGCAAAGGAAGAGCCGCATTATCGGAACAATGTAGCACGGGAATGGAGACCAGCGCTCATTCTTCATGCTTGCACCGCCACAGTGGGGCGGCGGGCGCCGATGTTGGTGGCTTGTTCGAAGGCGTAAGCGAGTTGAAGAACGCCCCAATCATCGTGATGGCGGCCGACGATTTGCATGCCGATGGGCAGGCCGCTTTTAGAGAAGGCACACGGAACGGAAATAGCGGGATTGCCGCAGACGGAAATGTAATACGCGGATTTCATCCAAGCGATGTAGTTTTCCATTTTCACGCCGGCAATTTCGGTGGGGAAATGCGTGTTCACATCAAATGGCAATACTTGATTTACCGGAAGGACAAAGAAATCGAACTCGCCCTTGAAATTACAGAGGCGCTGGTAGAGAGCGGTGCGCTTGGCCTCAAGCCGGGCTAGATACTGGCCGGTGAGTTTGCGCGCTTCGGCCACGTGCCAGTGAATGTATTCGTTGAGTTGATCTCCCTGGGTTGAAAGGATATCGCCAAAAGCGAGTTCGTTCGACCAGTGGCGCAAGGCCAGGAAGTATTCGTTGGCGTCAGTGAAATCGGGCTCTGCATCAATGACGGTGCAACCTAATGACTCGAAAACTTTGCGCTGCGAATGAATGGCTGTTTTGACTTCGGGCTCCCAAGGGAGGCCCATGTCTCTAAACATGGCGACGCGAACGCCTTTGAAACTGCGCTGATCGAGGGGTTGGGCAAATTGTGCGCCGGGTTGATCGATAGAAATGGGAGAGTGATGATCAAATCCGGCGAGGACGCTGAGGAAGAGAGCGCAATCCGTGACGTTGCGAGCGACGGGGCCGCCCACGGCGAGAGTGAACCAACCCATGCTGGTGGGCACGTTTGAGACGCGGCCGGGCGAGGGACGCAGGCCGACCACGTTGCAGAAATTGGGAGGGTTGCGGAGGGAACCTCCCATGTCGCTGCCGTCAGCGAGTGGAGTCATCCCGCAAGCTAGGGCCGTGGCGCCGCCGCCGGTACTCCCGCCGCAGGTTTTGGTAAGGTCGTACGGGTTTTGCGTGGGGCCGAAAACCTTGTTGAAAGTCTGGGAGCCGAGGCCGAATTCGGGAACATTTGTTTTGCCGAGTACGATTGCGCCGGCGGCTTTTTCGCGCTGCACGATGCGGCAATCGAAATCGGGAATGTTGTCTTTGTGAAGCGGAGATCCGTAGGTGGTGCGGATGCCGGCAGTTTCGTGCAGGTCTTTGACGGCGACCGGGAGACCGTGCAGCGGGCTCAGCGACTCACCTTTGGCTAGAGCATCATCGGCTGCGCTGGCTTGGGCGAGTAACACGTCTTCGGGCACGAGGGTGACGATGGCATTGACTTGCGGATTGACGCGGGCGATTTGCTTCAGGTGAGCCTGCATGACCTCACGCGCGGAAAGTTTCTTAGCGCGGATGGCGGCGAGGATATCCAGGGCGCGCATGAAACAGATGTCGTTAGTGGGAGGGTTAGGCATGTTTGTGGCGAAGGTGGCGGTCACGCCCAGCTTGAGAGTGTCGCGACGGGTCATAGTTGGATTATTTAGTTTACGATCCCCTGAAGGCGAAGAATCAGCAAATTTTGGCGAGCGGAAGCGAAGATAAGGCGATGGCACGAACATGGTTTCGATGTTGAACGACGAAATTGCGCGTCGACCCCACAACTCCGAGCGTGATTTTGCGAAGCGGAAGCGAAGGAAAGGCGATGAGTTCGGCGAGCTTAGTAAGTCTTCAAAGATTGCCACTGTATTGACCTTTCTGGCGTCAGGATGCCAGTAAGTCAAGCTGCGCGGGGCAGGATTAGCGCGTAAGCTGTTGAAACAAATCAGCCGAAAAATCCTAAACTCCCGAACCGACTTCCGTTTGTGTGCGTAAACGATGTGCTTCTTGTGGGCTAGGCGACGGTAGAACCTTAAAACCTTAATGGGTGTGGGCGTCTAAAGTGCGGCGCAGCTTCTCGGCCTCGGGTCCGTAAGTCGGGTCGGAATGTACATGGTTGATTTCGCGGTGGCAGAGCGGCTTATTACCCGCCAGATAAGCCACTTGGGCGAGGAACCAGCATCTATACGCAGCGTGGCCACCGGAGGATTCAGCGATGGTGGCGTCGTCTAAAGCGGCGGCGACATTGCCGAGTTCGAGAAGCGTGTAGGCGCGGAGGACGCGAAGGGCGGAGTTTTGGGAGTTGGTCTGGGTGAGGCGTGTCAGTGCGGCAAGCGCTTCGGCGTGCTGGCCCTGGTCGATCAGTTTAACGGCGTCATCCACCACTTTGCGGTCTTGGGGCGTTAAGTTTTGGATTGGTTCAGAAAGGGCCTTGAGGTTGAGCTGCGGTTTGACGGTTGCTTTGGTTTGGCCGAACAAGATGCCTGAGAGTAGAAGCAGGATTGCGAAGGTTTTCATAGTCCGGTTTCCATTTGCTTAGTGTAGTTGAGTAAGTTGCTGATAGAGTACGATTTGTTTTTATGCTGCGTACGAGCTTAGTCTTTTTTTTGGCAACGACGATGGTCGCCTCGGCATCACCGGTCGATTCGTTTGCGGGCGAGTGGGCCTACAAACATATGAGAAAGGAAAAAGTGCAGCCGGGCTTACTTGCTCCCAATTCATTCACCTGACACTTGCGAAAGAGCGGACTGGGTTGCGGGGTAGTTTCAGCGCGCGTTTCAACGTTCCTGATAAGAGTGCGATTTCGCCTGACTTGAACTTCGAATTGAAATCTATTGACGAAACGGCGGAGCATTTTAGTTGGAAGTCAGCAGACGGTGCTGAGGCACGTTCACAATTGAGGACATGCAAGGAAATGTTATACGGGTCGAGTGGAGGCGAACTAACCGGGACTTATCGCATTCAGCCCTCGCCAAAGGGCAAGCTACGCTCCTGCGACAGTGAAGTGCTTAACGATCGGCCGAGCCGCCGATTCACTCAACTTCTGAGCTATGCGTTGGGCTAGATCCAGGTCACCTTTCAGCGTCACATGGCCGGACAGATATGCTTGTGAAGCGGATTGTGAATCAGCGGCAAGGCGAAGAAGGGTTTCGTAACTCAGCGTGGCCACCAGCGTGGCTTCAGTTAGCGGCTCCTCTTCTAAAAAGACTCCGGTAGGCGTGATGGCGATGAAGTAAGAACGCGCGGTCTCTTGAACGGGTGAATTAATGACACGCAATTCTACGGTGGCCGTTTCGTTCAGGCCATGAAGTCTGCCGATGTTCTGGTAGACGATCTCATCCGGCGGTTCGCCTTCGTGTAGCGCTCGTTTATGAAAGTGCATACGAGATGCCATGTCTACCTAGTCACGATTCAGTCATTTTCGTTTCACTCCGAGCGAAAAAGAGTGCCCCATTGTTAAAATAGAGGGACATGTCCACGGCTGGCCGCTTACCAATGGTTCACACACTGCGGGGCTTTGCGGCTCTGTTGGTGATGTGGTGTCACTTAGCGACCTGCACAAATTTGAAGGTTCAGCCAGATTTTTCAACCATTTCCGTCTTTGGCCGTTTTGGTGTGGAAGTGTTCTTTGTGATTTCCGGCTTTATTCTGCCGTATGCGATGTGGCGGGGCGGGTATGAGCTGCGCGATTTCGGCAAATTTATCGCCAAGCGGCTGATCCGTTTGGAGCCCCCGTATTGGTGCGGGATTGCTGTCGCGGTGGGGCTTGGTTACTTAGCGCGGCTGGCGCCGCAGTATACGGGCATTGCCTACACAGTAACTCCGGTGCAATTGCTGCTGCATCTGGGCTATCTGATTCCGTTCACCAAGTATGAATGGATTTTGCCGGTGGCGTGGACGCTGGCGGTTGAGTTCACATTCTATCTGTTTTTAGGTTTGGCGTTTGGCCTGGTGCGTTCGCGTTCGCGCTGGCCGTTTGTGGCGTTTACGGCCATTTGCGCGATTTCCAATTTCTTCTTTCGCGACATGCACTATTTGCCGTATCACTGGCCGATTTTTTTGATGGGCATGGTGGTTTTCCGCAAGACGGCTGCGTTGATTGACATGCGCGAATGCCTGCTGTGGCTGACAGGTCTCACGGTTTGGGCGGTTTATGCGAATGGCTGGAGTGAGACAAGTTTCGGCGCGCTGGCGGCGGCGTGCATTTTGTGGGTGAAGTTCCAGAGCCGCATCACCGATTTTTTCAGCGACATTTCGTATTCGCTTTACCTGCTGCACTACCCAGTCGGTTTCAAGATTTGTAATCTGTTGGCTCGTTATGTTCACGGCTATGCGGCCAGCACGGTGGCCGTGCTTGGGGCTTGTGCGGTGTGCATCGGGATTTCTTGGGTGCTGTATCGTTTGGTGGAGATGCCTTCCACCCGATGGAGCTCGGCGCTTCGCTATGGTTCCGATGTCCGCGCTGCCGTGAAGCCAGAACCAGTATTGGCAACAACGGCATAATAGAGGAGAGCTTGTCACGCGCAGTTTTAGACTGAAGCATGACCGATTCCGCAACGCTTTCCCGACGGACCTTGCTAGGCGGTGCGCTGGCTGCCACAACCGCTTTGAGCGCTGAGCGCGCGGCGGATCCGGCGAAGCCCAACGTGCTGGTAATTCTGTTCGACGATTTGGGCGTGCAGGATTTTGGATATCTGGGCGCGCACGATCTCAAGACTCCTCACATTGACAAACTGGCGGCGGGCGGAACGTTGTGCCGGAACTGGTATTCGAATGCGCCGGTGTGTGCGCCAGCGCGCGCGGCTTTGATGACCGGCCGCAGCCCGATTCGCGCCGGTGTGGCGAACAACGGCTCAGCCTTGGAGCCGCGTGAAAAGAGCATGGCCACGTTGCTGAAGGCGAATGGTTATGACACGGCGCTACTGGGCAAGTGGCATTTGGGGAGCACTCCAGAAACGGTACCGAATGCGCATGGTTTCGATTATTTCTACGGTTTCCATGACGGCTGTGTAGATTTCTACTCACACCGCTTCTATTGGGGCGAACCGAACCGCGTGAATTTTCACGATTTGTGGCGCAACCGGGAAGAGATCTTCGAGGATGGTTCTTATCTGACGGAGCGAATCGGCGAAGAGGCGGTGAACTTCATCAATCACCGGCGGCAGTCGCCCTGGTTTCTTTATACAGCTTTCAATGCGGTGCACTATCCGATGCATGCGCCGAAAAAGTACGTCGAGCTATTTATGGATTTAGAGCCGGAGCGCCGTATGTATGCCGCGATGCTGGCGGCGGCAGATGACGCCATTGGCAATGTGTTGGCCGCGTTGGAACGGAGCGGGCAACGTGAGAATACGCTGATCTTCTTGTTGGGCGATAACGGCGCAACCACCGAGAAACGTGCTGGACTGAATCAAAAGCCAGCCACAGCAGGACACAATCGGCCTTTTCGCGGTTATAAGTTCAGTACGTTCGACGGCGGCATGCACGTGCCCGCTTTGGTGAATTGGCCGGGCCAGGTGCCCGCCGGTAAACGCAACGACGAGATTTTGATGACGGCCGATATTCTGCCGACCGTGTGCCGGTTAACGGGCGCCAGTGTGCCCAATGACCGTAAAATTGATGGGCAAGACATTTGGCCAGTGCTAACGGAAGGTAAGGCGTCGCCGCATGAGTATGTGGCGTGGACGAGTGGTCCGCAACTGGCTATTCGCAAGGGTAAGTGGAAGTTAGTATTGAATGGAATTGTGCATGATGGCACGGCCGAAGGCGAGAAGCCGCTGACCGGGGAAGACGCCGTGTTCCTTTCGGACGTGGAGCATGATCCGGGTGAATCGCGCAATTTACGTAGAGAGAATCCGGGCGTGGCCGATGAGTTGCAAACGCTGTTAAGCCAGTGGCGCAAGGATGTGGAGATTTTCTGATTTATGAGTCAACAATCGGTGGGACCATTCGAAGTTAAACTGACTCCGCAGACGCCCGACAATGCGGCGGCCGAAGGTTCAAAGCTCGGGCGGATGTCGATTGAAAAACAATTTCATGGAGATTTAGGAGCAACGAGCCAAGGCGAGATGTTGATGGCGCAAGGCAGCTTGAAAGGCTCAGCTGGTTATGTGGCGCTGGAGCGTGTGAGCGGAAAGCTGCCAGGGCGTAGCGGCACATTCGTGCTGCAACACAGCGGTACGATGAACCGCGGAGTGCCCGGGTTGAGCGTAACGGTAGTGCCTGATTCGGGTACCGAGGAACTGGTGGGGCTGGCCGGGACGATGACGATCAATATTGACGCCGGGAAACATTGCTACGAGTTTACATACACGTTGGACTCGCTGTGATGGAATAAAGCCATGCGTTTTTTGCTGATATGTGCCGTCTCGGCTGTGTGTCTTGGCAAGCAGCCGATTGTAGAGGGAGACCTTCTGAAGATCCAACGGATCACGGAGGTGCAGGTGACGCCCGATGGCAATCTGGCGGTGTACGGTGTGCAAACCATTCACACCGAGCCGGCCGCGGCGCCGAACGGCGATCCTACCTATAGCTATCGTGTGAATCTTTGGAGCATCGATTTGCGGAGCGCTTCCGCGAAGCCGCTGCAACTCACGTACGGAGACCGCAGTGATTCGAGCTTGGAGATCAGCCCTGATGGGCGCGAACTGGCGTTCGTCAGAGCCGATAGCAAGAAACATCCGCAAGTGTGGATCATGTCGCTAACGGGCCCGGGCGAGCCGCGCATGGTTACGGATTTAGAAGAGGGCGCTACGTCGCCGCACTGGCGGTATGATTCGCAGGCACTGCTGGTGGCTAGTTCGGTGCCGATTAGCAAGCTGCCGGGTAAGCCGGAATTCTCACAGGAAAGGCCTGGCCGCGAGTGGTGGGATTTTGATCGCACGAAGAAAAATGAAGCGGAGCGGGGAAGCCCTGACGGCGATTTGCGAGAGATTCGCGATTGGCTGGAGCACAACACCGAACATAATGACCCAAGCGATTTGACGCGCATCGCGTTTTTAGGCGAGTTGTCGCTAAATAACGAAATGAAAGAGAGCGAGCTGTATCGAGTGGATTTAGGCGCCGAACCCAAAACGGTAAAGCTGACCGAGAACTTCCGTAGCCACGATGGTGCTACTTATTCACCCGCTGGAGACCGCATTGTGTTTGCCGCTGATCCAGATGCAAAGGAGCATCCAGACCGGGCTGACGGTAAATCGGCCATCTGGCAAATGAATGCGGATGGGTCGCAAGAAAAAATTCTGGTGAGTGCGCCGAACTACAGTTTCTTTGGCGCGCAGTTTACGCCCGATGGCAAACATATTGTTTTGACGGGTCTGCAAAACGACGCGCTCGGTTACCGGCAGACGCTGATTGGGCGCTGCGATGCCGATGGTTCTCACTTAGTGTGGCTAACGAACGATGCCGAACCGGGCGTGCAGCATGTGGAGCTTGATACCGACGGGCGAATTTTTTTCAACCAGAATTATCACGGCGGCCAGCGGTTAGTAAGTCTGAATGAAAAAGGCAAGGCAACGGTGTTAGTAGATACACCCGAGGGTGTTTCCGCTTTCGGCGTAGGCGGTGGCAAAGCGGTGTACGCGCAGGTGAGCCCGGCGAATCCGAATGAGCTGTTCCTGGCGGGCCGGCAGTTGACGACACTGAATGAAAGTTGGTTGAAGGATAAAGAGATTTCGCTGCCGGAAGAGCACTGGATTACGCGGCCAGACGGCATGCGGGTGCAGTATTGGGTGATGAAGCCAACGCAGGCGGAGGCGGGGCACAAATATCCCTGGGTGCTGGACATGCATGGCGGGCCGTCGGCAATGTGGGGGCCGGGCGAGTTCACCATGTGGCACGAATTTCAAATTTTCTGTTCGTTTGGTTACGGCGTAGTCTATAGCAATCCGCGCGGGTCGAGCGGGTATGGCTATGACTTTCAGCGTGCCAATTTCAAAGATTGGGGCGATGGGCCGATGGCCGATGTGATGGCAGTGTTGGACGATGCGGCTGCGAAAGAACCAATGATGGATCAGGATCGGCTGTTCCTAACGGGCGGATCGTATGCAGGCTATCTTACAGCGTGGATGGTGGGCCATACTGACCGCTTTAAAGCGGCGGCGGCCTTGCGCGGCGTATATGATTTGGCAACGTTTTTTGGCGAAGGAAACGCGTATAAACTCGTGCCGGATGAGTTCGGAGGCTACCCTTGGGAGCCGGAAACCCGGCGGCTTTTGGAAAAAGAATCCCCCATTAGCTATGTTGCCAACATCAAAACACCGCTGCTGATTATCCATGGCAGTTCCGATAATCGGACAGGGATTGTGCAAGGACAGATGTTATTTCGGGCGCTGAAGCAGTTGAATCGGCCGGTTGAATACATCAGGTATCCGGGCGCCGGGCACGAAATTACGCGTTCGGGAGCGCCGCAGCAGCGCATGGATCACATGTTGCGGATTATTGAGTTCTTTGAACGTTATGCAGCCAACACTCGGCCTACCCCAAAAGTACCAGTGACTACAAATGCTGGGTCACAAGCTGTAAAAACAGGCGTACAATAAGGTTGGGTCAGTGCCGTCCTAGTAGGTTGCTAGGGGGCGCGAAACGGAAGAAAGGTCGTTATGCAAACAGGGTCGTTGTTTAGCGCGAAACTTTTAGGCGGATTGTTGGCCGTTGCCGCGGTCGCGTTGCCGCAGTCGTATACCATTTCCGCGAGGCCGGGAGCGGTGAATTACGTGGAAGGAAACGTGACGTTGGACGGGCAACCGTTGGGCTCTTATGGCTTGAAATCCACGTTCCTCAATGCCGGCGGTTTGTTAGAGACGCAAGACGGCAAGGCCGAAGTATTGCTCACGCCCGGTGTGTTTCTGCGAGTGGGTGAACACAGCCGCGTAAGGATGCTGAAGCCGGCGCTGGTGGATACGCAATTGGCGATTGAAGCGGGCGAAAGCATGATTGAAGTGGACCAGTGGGTGAAAGACGGCCACTTGACCGTTAGCATGCGCGGCGGCTTGACGCAGCTTGAAAAAGCTGGCCTGTATCGCTTCATGGCGGACGAAGGCGCGGCATCGGTTGGTGTGATCGAAGGCAAAGCGGAAGTGACTTTTGGCGATAAGCACGCGAATGTCGGCAAAGGCAAAGAAGTGTTGTTGAGTGATTCGCTCAAGACGCAGGAACTGGATAAGAATCGCGAAGATGACTTGCTGGCATGGAGTAACATCCGCTCGCAATACAACGCGAGCTTGACTTACCAGGCAGCTAAGAGCGCTTATAACAGTAGCTCAGCTAGCGGTTATGACAACGGCTATTACCCATACAACGGCGGTTTTTACGGACAAGGCTGGCTGTGGAGCAACGGCTTCAATTCCTGGCTTTGGATGCCTGGCGGAGCGTATTACAGCCCGTTTGGTTGGGGCTTCTACGGGCCGGGTTATGTTTATGGCGCACCTGTCATTGTGGTGCCAGTAACTGGCAGGCCGGTGCTTCCCGTTAGGCCGGGTAAGCCAGTGGTTGTGGCAGCGGCGACTGGTATTACCGTTCCTGTTAATCCAAAGCATATGCCGGCCGTTGGTGGTAACACGGCATCGCTGGCGCGCATGCAAGCGGGTAGTGTGCAGTCCGCACGGACCGTGGCAGCGAGCGGTGGTTTGCATACTGCTTACGGTGCGCCGGTTTCCCGCAGTGGGTATGTGGGCGGTGGTGGCTACGCTCGCGGCGGTAGCGCGGCGTCTGGGCGTGCGGGTGGCGGCGGTTCGTATAGTGGCGGCGGACATGCTAGCGGCGGTGGCGGCGGATCGTTCAGCGGTGGCGGTGGTGGCCACGCGAGTGCAGGCGGCGGTGGCGGCGGCGGTGGTTCAGCAGCGTCGAGCGGCCACAAATAACGACAACTGTAATCCTTTCTTTCCGGAACTCAAAAAGGACGAAGCCTTGATGGGCCCCGTCCTTTTTTGTCTTAGTGCTTAGTGCGAAGCGGTGGCTGTTTCCTGCTTACGCTGCGCGGCGCGTTCCCGGCGTTCGCGCAAAATTTCGTCATACTCGTCAAGTTGATTTTCATTCAGCAAAGCACGGAATTTGGTATCGGCTTCCAGGCGAATCGCTTTGATCTTTTCGCGGCGGGCGGGCAGAGTGATGGTGTTGTCGTTACGCGCGGCCACCACCTGCATCTGGCGATCGGTAAAAATGGCGTGCATTTTCGCCATCTGATCGGCACTCAGCGCTAACCTATCACGCAGGCCATTAATCTCGCCGACAACGACTTTCGGGTCCAATATTTTGGCGTCTTCATTGTTGTCTGCGGCCAGTGGTGCTGCCTGGGGTGCGGCAGTTACTGCAGGGACACGGACTGGGATGGGGGTGACCGGTGGCGGTGGTGGCGCGGGCGGTGTATCGACGGGTTGCGGCGCTTCCGACACTTCAACAACGGAGATAGGGGTGGCGCGCGATTCGGGCAGCGTGACGTTGATCGTCGATGTCTTGTTGGTTTGGACCACGATCTCATTGATCTGCACCGTGGTCAGTCCTTTAGCGGATGCACGCACCGAGTATTTACCCGCGGGCAGGTTGTCGAAGCGGTATTCGCCATGGGCGTCGGGATGAGTGGTGGTCTCGGTGGCTGTTTGCGCGTTGCGGATGAGGACGGTTGCTTGTTCCAGGCGGGCGCCGGCTTGATCGTAGATCGTGCCCGCCAAAGAGCCGGTTGGCAATTGTTGTGCGAAGAGCGACGTCCCGCCCAACAGGAATGCCACCGCTGTCAGCAATCTCGAGTGGAGCATGGTGGCCTACTTTACTGTTGCGTTGGTGGTGGAGTCGTGTCGCGGCGGCGTGCAGCTTCTTCCTGGTGCGCGCGTTTGATTTGATCGTATTCGTCCAGCTGATTCTGATTGAGCATGGCGCGAATTTTGGTTTCGGTGTTAGCGCGGATCTCTTTCAGGTTTTGGCGGCGCGCGTGTGGGGAAAGCGATGTGTCCGCCTGAACAGCTTCTCGCTGCGCTTTCTCCTCTTTGTGCAGCTCACGGAATTGAAGCCGCTGGTCGTGGCTTAAGGCTAGGCGTTGAGCAATGGGCGTCGTTTGGCGCTGCTCTGGCGGTGCCCCGGCTCCGGGCGATTGCTGCTGTCCTGCCCCAAGAGCCGCCGCTGAAGTGGAAAGAACGGCGAAGAGGAGTAGCGAACGAACTGGGTTTTTGATAGGTAACATCTTCTACCCTAACGAAGGCGAGGCAACGTTGGTTTAGTTGAAAAAGGTTAAAGTTCGTTCAAAAGTAATTCATGAACCTTGCGCGATGCGCAAGCCAGAGCCGGGTGTCGCGGCGGTAAACGTGATCTCTTGACCCGCGGTGGCCGCTAAAGCGCGCAGAGCCGACTCGGCCAGAATGGTTTTGCCATCGCCCGATACGAATGTCGCGTTTGATGGTTTGAAGAGAAAGCGCTGCCTCACACCGTTGTGGACCAAGGTCGCCACCAAGTCGCACTCGGTCGTGGTGCCGCCCAAAGTCTTCGATGCGAACGAAGCGCCCGCGCGTTGCTCGAGCAGCGTGATCCGCGCCGAGACGGCTGCTGCATTAAGATTGGTCAGCGTTACTTGCTGACCGACGATGGGGGCCAAGTCCGAGTCAAAGGCCAGCACGAATTGCTCCACGTCGCGGCGCGTATCATCGGGATTGCTGAGAGGGAAGCCGGAAGCGAGATTTGGAGCGAATACTTTGGCGCTCAGGAAGTGGAACATGGTATCAACCGCGCCGTCATTGAGAAAACCAAACCCGCGGACTTGTGGCCCTAGATTACCGGTTGCCACATTGTTGAAAAAACTAACGCGCGGAAAGCCGAACATACCTACTTTGTCGTAAGCGTTGCGGAGATGAGGTATTTTGAAAATCTGCTGGAGACCCTCGAAACTGGCGTTGGTGCCGGTTCCAAATTGGCCTGCCGCCGGATTGAGGGTGTGGCACCCGTTGCAGGTGAAGGCCGTTTGGCCGATGACCGGCGCAGTGACCAAGCCTAATGGGCCTACGTTGATGCCATCGGACGGACGACTGCCGCTATAGAAGTTCTTCCCGCGCTGCTGTGAAGCATTGAGCGAATTATCCAGGGCACGAACCGGATTGGGTGGTGGCACCACTTGTAACTGGAAGTTAGTAAACTGCTGCATCTGCGCCGTTGTCGGTTGTTTGGAGGCGCCCAACAGACTGGGAAAGGCGACGATGAAGTTATTAAAGCTTACGCTCTCACTGGTGGCACTTACGCCCGTCTGGCCATTGGACCGGTCGCCGCGCCAGTGCATCGCTCCGGAGTTTGCCAAACCGCGCAGAGTTTGCACCGTCATGGGCCCTTTCATGGGGTGAAAGTTATTGACGGTGCCGTTGCCGTTCAATTGGCCGGGCGTACCGAAGAGTGTCAGGCCGATGGTGGCTTCGGTGCCCAGGTTGACGGGAATTGGATTGGTAGTCACTGGATTTTCCGGCACGCCCAGATCCCAGGCCAATTCGTCCTTATCGCCGCCTATGTGGCAGCTGGCGCAAGAGGCTTCGCCATTAGCCGAAAGGTTGCCATTGTAGAGAAACGGCCGGCCCTGCGTGATAGACGGCGTTTCCGGATTCGGCAAGGCGACAGTTTGGATTTCCTGTTTAGTGGCCAGATTAATCACTTTCACCGCATCGTCAAAGCGCGTGAGCACGAACAAGCGATTGCTTGATTCCTGCAGAGCGAGCCCTGCCGGACCTCCGCCGCTCACATTGATATAGTTTGCACTTTCGGTAACGGGATTGAAGGTGTTGCCCTCTAGCTCCGATGTACTGAAAACGCCGATCTTACTTGATCCGAATGCGGCCACATATAACGTCTGGCCGTTCTGTGTAACCTGCATCATGGTGGGCGTGGAAAGACTATGGCTGGCGGTTGACGGATCGAAAGCAGGATTCGTTGCCAAAATATTGTAATTAATATGCTTGTTCAAACGAAGAGGCGTCACCCGCGAACCATTTAAAACTGTGATGCGCATTTCGGCAAGGTGGCCCTGTACCGTATGGCCCGACGCTGTGCCGGGGCCTTCGAAGCGAGTCATGTTTTGAGCATCGCTATTAGAGACGTAGACGTGGCCCGTCACGGGGTTTGCCACCATGTTGAACAGCGTTGTGCCGACGTGCGCGTAGGTCGCGGTCTGTGTCAATTGGTTGGCATCCACTGCAAAGACGTCGGTGTCCGGCAAGGTGAACTCAACGGAACTGTCCCAAACGCGGCCCAATTCGTCTTGCCAGTGGCCGGTCGCATTGTTGTATTTCACGATTATCGAAACGAAGGGTGCTGTGACACTGCTCGTGTCTGCGGCCGGACCCAAGTGTCCGCCGACGCCGGTATCGCCGTTGTCGAGCACGCAAGATTTGGAAGTATTGAAGTTTGGGCAGATGCGTCCCGTGTAGACAACCGTGGTTTGATTACCGGTCTTAAAGCCAGCCACGAAGACGGTGTTGTTATCCGGGCTCACCGCCAGTGCGCGCGGTGTATCAGTGAAGAAGCTCATGATCTTGAGCGGGGTGCCGCCCATGGTTTCGCCAAGATTATCAGGGTCGAACACCCAGACATCGGCGCGTGGAATACCGGGGGTGGTGAGCTGCGGGTCACCGGCACCAGGCACGCTGGCAATTGATGGGTCGGTGCGTTGCTGGCCGCGATGGGCCGTGGTGATGAAAGCACGCGCAGGCGAGCCGGCAAACACGATATCGCGCGGATCATCGCCCACTAAGAGCGTACGGATGACATGTGGAATGCCTGTCAATGTAACTACACTTACGCTATCGGAAAGATGATTAACAACCCAGACTTCGGTGTTACTGGCCGCAGCTACGGCTACGGGTTCCAACCCGACCGGCACTCGTGCGAGCGGGGTTAGACTCCCAGTGTTCGACACACTGAGAATCTCAAGCGTGCCGTTCGGCGTGTTAGTGGTGAACAGTTTCGTACCGTCTGGCGAGAGCGCGAGTGGCCGGACCAGGTCGCTTTCAAACTCAATAAACGAGGGTGGGCTCGACTGTGCGTGCACACGCAGGTCGCGGTATGAGGTGACGCCAACAATGGACACCGAAACAGCCAGGGTGCAAGCTAAGAATCTTTTTGGGAAGGAACTGCTATTTGAGGTGGTTTGCATTGACGAAAGACTTCCTGCGGACTTCTTTGGACACTTGATGGGTGTCTATTGCGAGGTTGATGTCGAAGTTATCGTAATGAGGGGTTGTTCTGCAACAGCTTTTGGTACTTTGGGGGCAACGTTTGTAGGACAAAGGCTGTGGTACTGCTACGACTCAGCCCTACAAACGCGTTTAGTACTACGGCACATGTCCTAAAAGGCGGACTAGTATATATTCCTCTTGACAGAATTCGTTGCAACGAATATTGTCAAAGCATGGCGAGATTGGCTGACGAAATCAAGATGACCAAGCCGTTTTCGCTAATGGAAGAGGAAGCGTCGTTGAGCGTGGTTCGGACGGCGGACGTCATGTCACAGCGGATGGCAGAGTTACTAAAGCCTTTTGAAGTGAGTTCGTCGCAATACAACGTGTTGCGTATTTTGCGCGGCGCCAAAGAACCAATGGCGTGCGGTCAGATTGCGGAGCGGATGGTTAGCCGCGATCCGGATATCACGCGATTGTTAGATCGCATGGAAATGCGCGGGTTGATCAGCCGCGCACGCGCCGAAGATGACCGGCGGGTGGTGAAAACGCAGATCACGGCCAAGGGGTTGAGCTTGTTAGATGACTTACAGCCTGTGATTGTCGAGTATCATCGCCGGCAATTTGCCGGTTTTGGTGAAAAGAAATTGAAACAACTGGTTGAGTGGATGGATCAGATTCGCGCAACCGCCGAAATGTAGATAATGAAAGAGGAACTATGAAAAACACTTATCAAATTGATGCAGCTCACTCTAGTTTGCACTTTAGCGTTCGCCACCTGATGGTTTCGAACGTGCGTGGAGCTTTTAGCGGTGTGACCGGAACCGTGACTTACGACCCTGACAAGCCTGCGGAAACCACCATCGACGCCACCATTGATGTCAACACCGTGAATACCAACGAGGAAAAGCGCGACGGTCACTTGAAGAGTCCTGAGTTCTTCGATGTTGCTCAATATCCGGTGATGACGTTCAAGAGCAAGAAAGTAGAGAGCACCGGGACCGATTCGCAGAAAGTAACTGGCGATTTGACATTGCATGGCGTCACTAAAGAAGTAACCTTGGCAGTGGAAGAGATTTCGGGCGAGTCGAAAGATCCTTGGGGCAACATCAAGATTGGCGCTACGGTCAAAGGCAAAGTGAAACGCAGCGATTTCGGCCTTGTCTGGAATGCGCCGCTCGAAACCGGCGGTGTTGTTATTGGCGACGATGTGAAGCTCGAATTTGATCTCGAGTTCTTGAAGGCCACGCAAGCGGCCAGCGTCTAAGTTACAGACGAATTTTTCCAAAAGCTAAGACGGCCGGTTCTTTAGGAGCCGGCCATGTGCTATGGAATGGTCGCTTTAAACGCTTGTGAGACCTTGGCAAACGTCTTCGTTAAATCTTCCGGAAGCACGCGGGTGTCGCCCACGCTGGTCATGAAATTCGCGTCTCCCATCCAGCGCGGCAGCACATGCAAGTGAATATGTTGTTCAATCCCAGCGCCGGCGGCCTCGCCCAAGTTCATGCCTAGGTTGAGTCCTCCCGGATTGTAAGCTCCTTCCAGAATGCGCTCGGAAAGACGGGCCAGCCGCATCATCTCTTCCACTGTCTGCTCATCCACCTGCTGCAGGCGCGACACATGCTGATACGGCGCCACCATAAGATGGCCGCTGGTATAGGGATAGCGGTTGAGAATCACAAAGTTGAATTGCGCGCGGTGCACAATGAGTGTTTCCGGATCACGCTCGGCGGCAACCGCATCGCAGAAGATACACTTACTGCGGTCGGATTTCGTTTTCAGGTAAGTGGAGCGCCAAGGCGCCCACAGATGCTCCATTTCGCTAGTTTCCTAGCTGTGGGGCATGCCACGTTCGGCAACCTGCAGCTTCGGCTCCTCCGGGGCAGGCTTCTCGTTGCCGTTCACCAAATCTCGCAGTTCCTTACTGGGCTTGAAGAAAGGGATGCGCTTAGATGGCACATCGACGCGCGAACCAGTTTTCGGATTACGCCCGATACGAGGCTGTCTCTGGCGCGTGCGGAAACTGCCAAATCCGCGAATCTCGATCTTGTCACCTTTATGAAGGCTGTTCACGATGCTGTCGAAGATGGTCTCCACAATCGTTTCCGAGTCTTTGCGGGTCATCTCCACAACTTTGGACACTTCTTCGATGAGCTCAGCCTTGGTCATATACTCTCGCTCTTCATCTCTTACCTAGCGTACCTATCTAATCTTTCTTGTCTTCCGATTGGCGCTGCTTCATGGCGTCCCCAACCGTGGACGTGGCCGCCGCGGCCTGCCGTTTATAGTCTTGCAAACGGCTTTGTTCATCATCATCGGCTACCGCACGCAAACTTAAGCCAATGCGCTTTTGCGCTTCATTGAGCTTAATGATCTTGAAATCGTATTCCTGGCCTAACGGCAGCGCCATTTCTTCAGAGGCAGGCGCCGGCACCTTCAGGTTACGCCGCTTGCCGGCTTCGTCTGAAATCTCGCTGCGGTGGCACAACCCCTCCACACCCGGCAGCAACTCGACAAAAACGCCGAACGGCGCCGCGCGGCAAACCTTACCACGCACGGTATCGCCCACTTGATGCGTGCGGAAAAACGTTTCCCAGGCATCGGGCTGCAGTTGCTTAATGCCCAGTGAAAGCCGGCGGTTGGCGGCATCAATATTGAGAATCGCCGCTTGCACCACTTGGCCTTTCTTCAATAGTTCGGAAGGATGCTTCACATGCGCGGTCCACGAAAGATCGGAGACGTGTACTAACCCGTCGATGCCTTCTTCAATTTCGACAAACGCGCCAAAGTCGGCTAGCTTGCGCACGCGGCCTTCTACCACCGAACCGATGCTATAGCGGTCGGCAACGGTCGTCCACGGATCGGCTTCTAGTTGTTTAATGCCCAGCGAGATGCGCCGTTCTTTTGGCTTCAGCTCAAGCACTATCGCTTCTACCTGGTCGCCAGCTTTCACCACTTTCGCTGGATGCTTCATGCGGCGGCTCCACGTCATTTCAGAAATGTGGATCAAGCCTTCTACGCCGGGTTCTAGTTCTACGAAAGCGCCATAATCGGTCACACTTACCACGCGTCCCAGCACTTTGCTTTGCGGCGGATAGCGCGTATCGATATCAAGCCATGGATCAGGCCGCAATTGTTTCAGGCCCAGCGAAATGCGCTCTTTTTCGCGATCGAATTTAAGTACTTTGAGCGTGACTTGATCGCCCACATGCACAACGGCGGAAGGATGAGTCACATTGCCATAGCTCAAGTCGCTCACATGCAGCAAGCCATCAATGCCGCCCAGATCGACAAAGGCGCCGTAATCGGTGAGGTTTTTAATGGTGCCGGTGACAGTGGCACCTTCTTGTATGTTGGCCAGCGCTTCGGCCTTGCGCGATTCAGCCGCTTGCTCCAGCAGGCCGCGCCGCGAAACCACGGCGTTCCCGCGCCGCTTGTTCAGCTTCAGAACCTTGACTTCAATATCTTTGCCAAGATAGCTGTCCAGATTATGAACCGGCCGGGTTTCTACTTGCGAGCTCGGCAAAAAAGCAATCACACCAATATCAACGGTGAGGCCGCCTTTTATCTTATTGGTGACTTTGCCCGTGACAGGCGTGCCATCGGTCACGGCCTTTTCCAGAACTTCCCAGATGTGCAAGCGATGCGGCCGCTCATAGGAAAGCAGAATGTAGCCTTCCACCTGATTGCCACTGCGGTCAATCATCACTTCAATTTTTTCGCCGGCCTTTACCGCGGGCTTTCCATCGACCCACTGAAATTGCGACGCCGGTACTAAGCCTTCCGTTTTGCGCCCGATATCGACAATCACTTCTTTATCGGAAACGGTGAGAACATGGCCATGCAGAACTTCGCCTTCGCCTGCAGCGAATTGACTGCTGTAATCGTCTAGGAAGGCTTGGTAGTCGGCAGTATCAACGTTGGCAGGCGTCTCCACCACCATTTCAGTGGAGCCGGTCGTGCCTTGGTCAGTTGTCTCTGCGTCGTTTTGCTCGGGGGTCATTTAACAAGCCACCTAAATCAGAAGCCACTTTCCTGGTGGTTCTTTTCAAACACATCAAACCGCTATGAACGGACATTCGCCGTAAACAAGTGGTTTCCCGTTAGTGTAAACCACTCAGAATGGCATAGCGTCGGCAAATCCGCCTTAACCCCGGCGCAGATTCGCAAAGCTACCAATTTTCCCATGGAAAGACTGCATTTAGGGCGTCAACTAGTTGATAGTTCAGTACTTTAGGAACTATAGCCGACCCATTTCAGGATGTCAACCATAGCAGGGGGGCGATACGAGGAAATTTACCGCGCGTGGAATGCAGGAGCGATACACCGGTAGCCACACTCGTTACATGTTATTGCCCCCGGTCATCCAAATCTGCTCCAGATTCGTATATACTCAAGTAGAGCAGAACTCTGGTTTTGCTAAGAGCGGAGAAACTTGTATTATGGGCGAACTTCTTCAACCAATGCACTTGTTGGTGATCTTGCTGGTGGCCTTCGTATTCTTTGGCGGCAAGAAGCTGCCGGAACTCGGGGCTGGCTTAGGCAAAGGAATCCGTTCCTTCAAAGACAGTTTGCGTGAAGTGACCGCCGATCACGATAAGATCGAGACGACCACTCCTAAACAACCGGAAACAGCCGACAAGGCTCAGTAGTTTTCTGTTGGTCCCCTGAATTCGCGCGTCACTGGCAGCAGCTTCAATTCGGCCCTTCCGACCCGTCGGTAGTGTGTTCGCACGAGCGTAGCTCCGTCTACCGACCTTCTTGCTCCCCTCCCACAAAGGCCCCCTCTCAATCAGCAATTTTTGCCGCCCATCGGCAAGATTTGCTTTGCATCTCTAGACCGTTTCAACAATATATTTCTACCATTTTCAACGGCTTAGAGCGAATATTGGCACCTTTTGCCAATGGCCACCAAACTGCTCGTCGGTAGCTAACCATAGGCCTCTACTTAAGCCCTCTTATTACTTAACCATCAAAAGGGGTAGAGAGCCGGGAAAAGAGCGGTGAGCCTACAATGACAAATGAAGAATATGGCCGGGCGTACCAAAAGGGTTTTAACCTCACGGTGCGTTTCCTGGTTTCGCGCGGACTTTCTTATGATTCTGCGCTGGATACCGCCCAAGCAGCTTGGGCCAAAGGTTGGGAACGTCGGGAGCAGTTGCGCGATCCGGGTTTGGTTTTGACCTGGACCAACAGTATCGCTTTAAACATTCATCGCACTTATCTGCGCCGCGAACCGCAAACGCAAACCCTACCCGATCTGCAAGCGCCGGCGCGCATGAACGTCGCCGCCATCGATGTAAAACGCATTTTGAATGCCTGCAAGCCGAATGATAGAGCTGTGCTGGAAGGTCATTACATCGAAGGTTTCAAAGTGCAGGAGATTGCTAGCCAGTATGGCTGGTCTGAAACGGCTGTACGCATTCGTCTGTTGCGTGCGCGGCGAAGTGTGGAACGCCGCCTCAATAAACCGAAGCATACGCGACTGCGCGGATTGGCGGAAAAGGCCAAGCAGGCTTTGGCCGAGGTCTCCGACGTAGATCTTTACGAAGCGCAAGTCGCGTGACCTGCCGGCGTGTCCGGAACGCTCAGCGCGTCCGATAAGATGCAGCGCGTCCGATAAGATGCAAGAGCTATGGCCTTGCCGGAAATTCTGCGCGGACGTTTGCGCTTACCCCTAATCGGGTCGCCCCTTTTTGTCATCTCCACGCCAGACTTAGTCTTGGCCCAATGCAAGGTCGGCATCATGGGCGCCTTCCCCGCATTGAACGCGCGACCTGCCGGTCTTTTAGAAGAATGGCTGCACCGCATTAAGGAAGAATTAGCGGCTTGGGACCAAGCCAACCCCACGCGCCCATCGGCTCCTTTTGCGGTCAACCAAATCGTTCACAAATCGAATAACCGTCTTGAGCAAGATCTGGCTCTCTGCGTAAAACACAAAGTGCCGGTGGTAATCACGTCGTTAGGCGCGCGTGAGGAATTGAATCAAGCTGTGCATAGTTATGGCGGCATCACGCTGCACGACATCATCAACAACCGCTTCGCTCACAAGGCTATTGAAAAAGGCGCGGACGGTTTGATTCCGGTGGCAGCTGGCGGCGGCGGACACGCGGGCACTCTTTCTCCGTTCGCGCTTATGCGTGAAATTCGCGAGTGGTTCAACGGTCCCATCGCGCTCGCAGGTGGCATTGCGCATGGTGCATCGATCCTCGCCGCACTTGCCGCCGGAGCCGATTTGGCCTACGCCGGATCAGTTTTCATTGCCACGCGCGAGGCTCATGCGCCTGAAGACTATAAGAAGATGATTGTCGACGCCAGTGCTGACGATATCGTCTACACGAATCTGTTCACCGGTATCCATGGGAATTACCTGAAGCCGTCGGTTGTGAAAGCCGGCCTTGACCCGGAGAATCTGCCCGCCAGCGATCCGTCAAAAATGAATTTCGCTAGCGGCGGCAACATGGAGGCCAAAGCTTGGCGCGATATCTGGGGCTGCGGGCAGGGCATTGGTGTGGTGCATGAGGTGCCCAGTGTAGCGGAGGTGGTGGAGCGCTTGAACCACGAATTTGTTCAGGCGCGCGCGGAGTTGGAAGAGAAGGTGAACGGGCTTTACACGCCGCCGAGCGGCACTTTGCGATAAATCTCGGCGAGCTCAAGTTGAATGGATAGCGATGACAGAGCTAAGTTGCCATTATCCGGTCCAACTTCTCGCACCAGCCAACCGCCGTCCGCTTGACGAACAGCATGATCCACCAATATTTCCGTTTGCGAAACGGTTAGATACTCCTGCATGGATGGGATGCGCATGTATTGGTGAAACTTGCCGCCCCGGTCATAGTCTTTCGTCGATTCCGAAAGTACTTCAATGATCAAAAGCGGGTTGCTGAGCGTGTCGTTATGCTGATCCAGCAAGACCGGTTTGTCGCAAACCACGACCACGTCAGAATATGTGTAGAGCCCTGTGGCGCTGATCAAAACGCGCATGTCATTGGAATAGACTTCGTAGTCGCCAGCGCGCAGGAGTTCACTAAGCTCACGAACCAGATTCGTCACGATTAGGTTGTGTTCGCGGCTTGCTCCCGCCATCGCAAACATTTCGCCGCGATAGTACTCACTCTTCGTCAGCGCCGCGCGCTCGCGCTCGAGATATTCCTCAGGCGTAAGAAAAGTGCTCGGCTGTGTGGCCACGCTCTTATCTTAAGCGGAAGTGCTATCCTCGCGGCACATGGAACAGACGCCCGTCGTTATCCCGGCTGAATTCCCCAAGCACGATTGGCTGACTCTTGCCGCCATCGGAAGTGTCGCCTGCATTTCGGCCGACATGGTTCATGAGGCTCTCGGTCACGGTATCGCCGCGTTGCTAACCGGCGATCGCATCTTGTCTCTTTCCACCGTGGCCATGCAAAACGCCGAAGCCAACCGCTTGGTTTCCGCCGCGGGCACTTCCGCCAATTATCTGGTGGGCATCATCGCACTCGCGCTTTTTGCGCGCGCTCAGAAGCTCATGGCTGCCACCTACTTCCTGTGGATTTTCGCCGCCTTCAATCTTTTCAACTCGGGATATCTTGTCGTCTCAGCTCTTCTCAATAACGGTGACTGGGCGAATGTCATTGCTGGCCTTAATCCGCCTTGGGTTTGGCGCTGTCTGCTGGGCGCAACGGGCGTTGCCCTTTACGCTGTGTCGATCCGTTTGCTGGCAAGTTTCATGATTCGCCTAGTGGAGAAACAGCAAGCCGGCGCAGGCGACATACAGCGCCTTGTTCTGCCTGCCTATCTTGCGGGAGGTGCCGTCATGACCATCGCCGCCATTTTCAATCCCATCAGCCCGAGCTTGATTCTGATGTCCGGTGTAGGTGCGTCTTTTGGCCTAACTTGGGGGCTTCTCTTGCTGCCACCAATGATCGCGCAAAAATCCCGCAGCCAAACGACCACTGTTGAGCCCATAAAACGAAGCCTGTTTTGGCTGGCCTTCGGAGCAATTTTGAGTGCCGTCTTCATCGCCGTCCTTGGCCCCGGCATTCATTTCTCGCAATAAATACAAAAGCCACAATCTAAAAACTACAACAATTCCGACGAACTAAAGAAAAACGGAATCTCTTGCGCCGCCGTCTCCGGTGCATCCGAACCATGCACCGAATTCCGCTCGATATTTTCCGCGAACTTCTTGCGAATTGTTCCTTCAGCTGCATTCGCCGGGTTCGTCGCGCCCATCAACTCGCGCCACTTGGCAATCGCGCCTTCGCGCTCTAAAGCCAAAACCACCACCGGCCCTTCCGTCATAAACGTCACCAACCCCGCATAAAACGGGCGCGCCGCATGCACTCCGTAAAACGCCTCCGCTTCATGCTTGGCCAAGCGCCGCATCTTCAGGCCGACGATCTTGAACCCGTCTTTCTGAATCATGGTCAAAATCTCGCCGGTGTGGCCGTTCTTCACTGCGTCGGGTTTAATAATCCCGAATGTACGTTCCAATGCCATTCTGTAAATCTGTCCTTTTCTAAAGTCCTAAATTATTTTTTCGCTGCCAGCGCTTGCTGCATCTTCTCGCCCAGCACCGCGGGGGAAGGGCACACAATAATGCCGGCGCTTTCCATGGCGGCCAATTTGTCTTCCGCCTTGCCCGAACCACCCGAAATAATCGCACCGGCGTGGCCCATGCGGCGTCCGGGCGGCGCGGTTTGTCCCGCAATAAACCCGACCACCGGTTTCTTGACATTCGCCTTGATATACGCGGCCGCCGCTTCTTCCGCTGTGCCGCCAATCTCGCCAATCATGATGATCGCGTGCGTATCCGGATCGGCGTTGAATAACATGATCGCGTCTGTAAACGACGTCCCAATAATCGGATCGCCGCCAATGCCAATACATGTCGATTGCCCAATGTTCAGCCGCGAGAGCTGCCCAACCGCTTCGTAAGTCAGCGTGCCCGAGCGCGAAACAATACCCACATTGCCGGGCTTATGTATGTGCCACGGCATGATGCCAATCTTGCATTTGCCTGGCGTAATCACGCCCGGACAATTCGGCCCAATCAGACGCGTCGCCGGCTTCGTTTGTAAATACGCCCGCACGCGAACCATATCCGCTACCGGAATACCTTCCGTAATGCAAACCACCAGCGGCACACCGGCATCCGCGGCTTCCATAATCGCGTCCGCGGCAAAGGGTGGCGGCACAAAAATCACCGTGGCGTTCGCCCCAGTCGCCTTTACACCTTCCTCAACCGTATTGAATACCGGCCGGTCTAAATGGATCTGACCGCCCTTGCCCGGCGTCGTTCCGCCCACCACATTGGTGCCAGCCTTGATCGCCTGCTCCGCGTGGAAACTACCTTCGCGGCCCGTGAAACCTTGGAATAAGAGTTTAGTGGATTCGTTGACGAGTACGCTCATTTTGCCAGCCCTACAACTTTCTCAGCAGCGTCTTTCATGCCATCGGCAACCGTAAAGTTGAAGCCCGATTCCCGCAGTATCTTTTGGCCCAACTCCACGTTGGTACCTTCCATCCGAATCACCACCGGTATCTTGATCCCCAGTTCTGTCGCCGCCGCCACCACGCCGTTCGCCAGCGTGTCGCAGCGCAGAATGCCGCCAAAAATGTTGATCAACACCGCCTTCACGCTCGTGTCGGAAAGCAGAATCCGGAAGGCATTTTTAATCTGTTCCGCATTCGCCCCGCCGCCCACATCCAGGAAATTCGCTGGCTGCCCACCTGCGTACTTAATAATGTCCATGGTGGCCATCGCCAAACCAGCGCCGTTCACCATGCAGGCAATGTTGCCGTCCAGCTTGATGTAGTTCAACCCAAAGCGAGACGCTTCCACTTCCAGCGGATCTTCTTCGTTCAAATCGCGCAGTTCCAGCAAATCCTTGTGGCGGTACAGCGCGTTGTCATCAATAGTGATCTTCGCGTCCAGCGCAAACACCTTGCCATCCTTAGTCAGAATGAACGGGTTGATCTCCGCTAGAGAACCATCAATCGCGTCATACGCTTTCGATAGCGCCATCATCGCTGCCGCCGCCGCATTCACGCTCTCTGCCGGAATCCCAATCCCAAACGCCAGCTTGCGTGCTTGGAACGGCTGCAACGGCTGGCCCGGAATCAGCTGTTCTTTCAGAATCAGCTCCGGCGTATTGTGCGCCACTTCCTCAATTTCCATGCCGCCGGCCTTCGACGCCATAAACACCGATTGGCCCGTCTCACGGTCTAAAACAATGCCCAAATAGAGTTCACGCTCAATCGGCAATGTCTCTTCAATCAGCAAGCGCTGCACCAGTCGGCCTTCCGGCCCGGTTTGATGCGTAACCAGCGTCATGCCCAAAATCTTCTTCGCCACTTCCACCGCTTCGGCAGCGTCTTTGGCCACCTTCACGCCGCCACCCTTACCGCGGCCGCCAGCATGAATCTGTGCCTTCACCACCACGCTGCCGCCAAGCTTCTTGGCAGCCGCTTCGCTCTCTTCAACGGTGTAAGCGACCTCGCCCCGAGGCACGGGGACGTTGTACTTGGCGAGAATCGCTTTCGCCTGATACTCGTGAATTTTCATAGATGGATTCAGCCTCACAAACTCGCGTTTTGAGGCCAAACGTTAGTGTAGCGTCCTACTCGTCCAATAAACCGCCCGCTCGTGACTGCACACACACCTCACCCAAAACCCGCCACGCCTCATCGCTCCACAGGATATTGCCGTGCGACCCGGTGATGTCCGTACTCGGAATCCCCGTAACCGCAATATTGGTCGCCTCCGGAAACTCGCGTTCAGCCAGCGCAGGTAACCCCATCAGCCCTTCGCCGCCCAAAATTTGCATCCGGTCTTGCGGGCTATATAAATTAATGTGGCGTCGCGCCCCGCCCGTTTTGTAGTTGCCAGTCACCGGCGTCGCAATCGTCACCAGCGTATCTACGCGCGCAGCCACCAGCATCGCCGCTGCTTCGCTCGCCACATTTCCGCCATGACTAAATCCGAGCAAGTGCACCAGCGGCGCCGTATCACTAATAAATACCGCCAGCCTCTCCGCCGCCGCATGCCGCTCACTCGCCGAATTCGTCCCAGACCACTCAAACAAAATCGGCGTACTCCCAAAAATCTGCGCCACGGCCATCATCGGCTTATTCTTCGGCGCATAAGTCTCCGCCCAACTCGCCACATCTTTCCAGAACGTGCCCGGCACCACAATAATCGGAATAGTTTCCAATCTCTGATTGTGCCAACTCCGTCCTACAAGGCCGGTTTAGCCGGCGTCGCACTAGCGGCGGTTACTGGCGCGGCGCTCGTCAGTTGATTCATTCGGGTAATCTGCTTCGACAAAAACTCGATATCGCTAAAAGGGCTTCCCCCGGTCTGCGCCCAGTACACACGGCCGAGTTTGTCAATCAGAATTGTCGAATGAAGTTCCATATCTTCGAAATCGTCGTAAGAATGGAAACGGTGCGCATTCGCATATCTGTTGTCCGAGAGCAACCGAATCGGCAGTTCTCCCATCGTCTTCAGGTCCGCCGCGTTCTTGTCCGGAGCGGCGCTGCTGATCGCCAGCAAAACCGTGTTAGAAAGCTCCCAATCTGTCTTCTTCGCCGCCAGCTTGTGCAGTTGATCCACGCAGTGGGCACATTCGCTACCTAAATAGAACACCAGAATCACATTCTTACCTCGATAATCGGCAAGACTAACGTGCTTTCCCGCGGAGTCTGTGGCGTCCAGATCCGGCGCAGGATAAGGATCCCAGCGGTTCGGCCCAAACTTTTCGAGCGACGTCCGGACGTAATTCCGTTGCGGCGCTGGCGAAGAGTCGCGCGGCGTCGCGGTAATGCCCGTCGCTTTCGCCCGCTCCACAATGGCCAAGTTCGGGTCCGCATCGGCTGTCACGAACAACAATCGCGCCATCGCGTCCTGCGCTTTCGTTTTCTCACCCAAGGCCGCGTAACTGCGCACCAGTCCCGACAGCGCGAAGAGATCGTTCTTCGTCAGCGTCAGAGACTTCTCGAACGATTGCGCCGCCAGCATGGGGCTCTTGAGCTTCAGATATTCTTCACCCAATGAGTTGTACAGAGCCTGCGGATAGAACGGCGGATCAGCATAAGTGAGCTGGAAATCGTATTGCATCTGCGCCGCTTCGGCCAGCCATCCCAGACCTGCCAAATTGTCGCCGCGCAGAATCGCCAAACGTCCCTTCAACTCCAGCGCTTGAATCGCATAGTAGCGGTTGGCAAAATTCTCTTTATCTTTGTCCAGATCTGCTTTCAACCCCTGGTGATCGCTCACCGCTTTATTGGCCTTAGCAAGATCGCCCTTTGCAATACGGGCGCGCGCTTCGAAATAAGCCCGGTTCACTTTGTCCAATAGGATGTCGCGCCACGGAATGGTGTCGGGTTTCAGAATGTCGTCATATCGCTCCGCCTTCAGTAAGCCCCGCGACAGCGAAGCGATGCCATAAGAGATGTAACTGAAAGGTGTATCGTTATTCAATTTAGGATCAAGCGGCACATCGATAAGCTGGCGCGCGCCGAAGATCGCCGCATTGAACATGCCCAACTGTTCCTGTATGTAGGAAAGATAGTTGCGATTATGCCCATAATTCCAGTTGTTGAACGGGAACGTCAGGGTGTCGATCATATATTGCTTTTCAGAACGCGTAGCGGAGTCCATAGAGATCGCCGCCTCGTTCCACATTCCGACGATGCTGTAAATATGCCCCGGCATGTGCAACGCGTGGCCGATGCCAGGCACAATCTCGCCGTACCGTTTTGCGCTGACAAGCGCCTGTTCCGGTTCATGGTAATCCCAGTTGTGAATCCGATAGTGATGAGCGCCAGGATGATCCGGCTGTTTGGCCAGAATCTCGCGAATAATAAGTTCGGCGCCATAACGGTCATCCCCCATTTTTTCCAGTGCCAGTAACGCTCTGGCTTCCATATCGGCCGGATATTTCACACAAAGCGTTTCCAGAAATTTGGCAGCGCGACGCTGTGTCTGTTCGTAGGTTTCCGGCTTCTCCCCCGTGCGCAGCGGGTCAGGCAGCATCTGTGCGGCTAGGTAGTCGATATAAAGCTTCTCCCGATCGCTCACCGCATCCCGCCGTTTCAGCGCCTCGCGCATCATGTCCTTCCCGCGGTCTCCGTTGATCGCACGCGCTAGACCCCAATACGCCATCGCGTTTTCAGGTTCAAGCTTCAGGCACCACCGAAACGAGCGTTCCGCCTCATAGTAGGCAAACGAATGCAGCAGTGCATTGCCCTGATCGAACCAGCGTTGAACTTCTGGATTCTTGGTGGTAATCGAAAAATGGGCCACCCCAATACCCTGCATAACCCACGGCTTCTCACGTGGCCCCGTATCGAACGCATCGCCCAGATGCGAGTGGCCGAGACGGGTCAAATCGTTAGGCCCGGCCGATGTGGTATCCGCCGCGTGGAGCAGAATTACCGCCGAAAGACTAGCCAGAAAAATGCGTGAAAGCATGGGAAACCCCTTCCCAAAAAGCCTAGCGCAAATTTAACCGACTTTGGCCCCTCCTTCCCTAACACCACGCAAGCCGCCACTTCGTGCTGCCTTTTTTCCAGGCCCTCGCGCTATCTTGTAATGAGGGTGGTTGTGCACGCGCACGACGCCAGGTGCTTGTCCTGATCGGCTATGCAGTACCGCCGGTCCGGCAGCTGATCCAGGTGGTAGTCTTTTGGGGGACATTGCCGCTCCGATCTGTGGGTTAGTGGTGTTACGTTGCTGGTGGCGTTGTTTCGTCCCCGGCAGTGGCTAGTAATCGAATGAATAGTTCAGCTTCGTCTCATCTCCCGTTTCGTAACTCCGTGCACCTCACGCAAGCAGAGGCTCATGATTTGATGCGCCGCATGCTTTCAGGCAGCATGGAGACTGAAGGCATCGCGGAAGTTCTGCACTATCTCCGCCGCAAAGGCGAGACCGTGGCCGAACTCGTGGGCTTCGCCTCTGCCATGCAAGAAATGGCCCATCCCCTCGATCTGCAGCAGCAAGACGATCCCGTGATCGATACTTGTGGCACCGGCGGCGATGACAGCAACACCTTCAACGTTTCAACTGCCACTGCCTTCGTGGTCGCCGGGGCAGGGCAACGTGTCGCCAAACATGGCAACCGCCGTATCTCTAGCCAATGTGGCAGTGCCGACGTCCTGGAAGCCTTAGGTGTTTCAGTAACTCTGCCTCCCGAACAAGTCGCCGAATGTATTCGCGAGACGGGCATCGGTTTCTTATATGCCCCACTTCTCCACCCCGCTGTCAAACACGCGCAGGAAGCCCGCTTGTTACTAAAAGGGCGGACCATCTTCAACTTATTGGGTCCGCTGACTAACCCCGTGCGTGCCCGCGTCCAACTCATCGGCGCTTACTCGGTGCGCGCTGCCGAGATTATGGCCCAAGCCCTCGCCAAAATGGGCATTGACCGCGCCTTTGTCGTCCATGGTGCCGATGGCCTTGACGAAATTTCCATCACCGGCCCCACCACGGTTTTTCAGGTAGAAGAAAACGGCGTGCAAAAAGGGCGCTGGCAGCCTGCCGATTTTGGCGTACAAGCTGCGCCTCTGGAAGATCTGCAAGGCGGCGACAGCGAAACCAACGCGGCCATAATCCGCGCCATCTTTGACGGTGAGCCCGGACCCAAGCGCGACATCGTCATCGCCAACGCCGCCGCCGCTCTCTTCGTTGCGCGCAAAGCCATTGATCTGAAAACCGCCGTGGCCATGTCTATCGAATCCATCGATAGCGGCGCCGCCCGCCGTAAGCTCGAAAAGCTCATCGAATTCAGCGCTCGTCTCCAGCATGAGGTAGCCTCTTGAAGGTTTTCGAAATCCAGGAATTCGGCATCGACAAACTCGCGCTTGTCGATCGCCCCCAACCCACTCCCGGTCCCGGGCAGGCGTTAGTGCGCATGCTCGCCGCCTCGCTGAATTATCGCGACTACATGATGGTGCTCGGTGCCTATAACCCGCGCCTCAAACGTCCGCTCGTCCCGCTGTCCGATGGCGTCGGCATTGTCGAAGAAGTCGGCTCCGGTGTGACGCGCCTCAAAAAAGGCGACCGTGTTGCAGCTGCGTTCTTCCCGAAGTGGATCGAGGGCCCGCCTTCGAAAGAGAAAATCACCACCGCGCTCGGCGGCTCCGTCGATGGCATGGCAGCAGAGTATGCGGTCTTCTCCGAAGACGCTTTAGTGCAAGCTCCCGCTTCTTTGACGGACGAACAAGTCGCCGCGCTCCCCTGTGCAGCCGTCACCGCGTGGCACGCCCTCTTCGGCCACGCTGGTAACGTCCCGGGCGATACCATTCTTCTCCAAGGCACCGGCGGCGTTTCTATCTTCGCTCTCCAATTTGCCAAGTTAGCCGGCTTCCGCACGATTATTACTTCGAGTAGTGACGACAAACTCGCCCTCGCCCGCCAACTCGGCGCCGACGAAACCATCAATTACAAAACCACGCCCGCTTGGGACGAAGCCGCCCGCAAACTCACCGGCGGCGTTGGCGTCGATCACATTATTGAGGTAGGCGGCAGCAACACGCTGGCCCTCAGCATGAAAGCCCTGCGCATCCACGGCGCCATCAGCGTCATCGGCGTTCTTAGTGGCGCTGACGCTGCTATTGCACCTACATCACTCCTCGTCCTCAGCGCCCGTGTCCAAGGCATCTTCGTCGGCTCCCGCAGCATGTTTGAGCAGATGAACAAAGCCATCGAGCTTCATAAGGTCAAACCGGTGGTCGATAAAACTTTCGCTTTTGCCGAACTCAAACAAGCTCTTCTCTATATGGAAAGCCAGCAGCACTTCGGCAAAATCTGTTTGAAGTTCTAAGGCGCAGCTATCGTCATCGGATAAGCGCATCATACTCGGCATGACTTCCGATCCAAAACCAGAGCACGCCATCAGAAACGTCAATTTCGAGCGCCCGGTAGTTCAGCCCGATCCGAGCAGACCAGAATCTATCGAGCTTCTTGAAGTGTAACGAGGGGTGCCTAGGGTCTGCTTTGAGAAGAGCAAACGCGCGGTCTGCGCCATCCCGGACCTGAATCGGCAAGGCGCAGTAGCATTGCCAGAACTCAGCGGCCGCATGATGAATCAC
>Ga0302319_10003799_pt1 | contig 31288 bp, 31 predicted proteins | sample Bog_T0_2_FD_203319 | JGI IMG/M metagenome (GOLD analysis project Ga0302319, IMG submission 203319) | Peat permafrost microbial communities from Stordalen Mire near Abisko, Sweden - Bog_T0_2 | ecosystem: Environmental > Terrestrial > Soil > Wetlands > Peat | place: Sweden: Abisko, Stordalen Mire... | reverse complement strand
AGCGCGGCAATCGCCTCCCCGATCTGCACCGTCCTCGGCTTCGGTGGCCGCGACACATAGGCCCAACTGGAGCGTGCCAACCCAAGGTAACGGCACGCCTGACGCTGCGAACACATGCCCGCCGCTACCACGCCCTGGGCGGCGTGGCGCTTCTGCGACGAGCTTACCATTTTTTTGAGTTCACCTCTTTCAGCACCTGGATGTTCAAGACCTGGTCGGCAACGATCCGCTTCAGGCGGGCGTTCTCCTCCCTGAGGGCCTTCAACTCCTTCACCTCGTCGATCTCCATCGCACCGTACTGCTGCTTCCAGCGGTGGAGTGTCGCTTCGCTGATGTTCACTTCGCGGGACACGGCCTGCGCCGACTCCCCGCCGTCGATCCGGCGCAGCATCGCTACGATCTGCTCCGGCGTGTGCTTCTTTCCTTTTGGCATCTGGGTTCCTTTCTTGGAGCCCAGACTCTCAATCGCAATGGCTCAGTTCTGGTACGTCAGGTCAAATCTACCGGGTTGCCAGGAAGACTCGAACTGAGCATCAATCGGTTCTTCGTTTAGACTGTTAACCAAATTGAAGAAATTGATGCCGTGTCGAGTCCCGCCGAAGCGATCGAACGTCGATTTGAGAGTGCTCTGATTGAGGCATCTCAAAAGCTCGAGTCGCTAGCTATCATTCGCGGGCGGCCAGTCAGTTTGAAAGGATTGCGTGGATGGATCTTTGAGCAAACTGTCCGCACGTGCTTGGAAGAGGAATTGGAGAAGCGGGGTATTGCGGCTGCCATTACAGAACAGGCATCGATTGGTGGACGTGCAACCGTTGACCTTTTAATCGGCTCGATTGCGATTGAGATAAAGGTGGCCGGTTTTTTCAACGATGTTGGTGAGCGATACCTCAGCTATCGCAAGACCATCGAGGCCAAAGGATGGGAGTATTTTTACCTGACCCTCAGCGAAACCTATATGCCGTATCGGGAGGTTGCTCGGCGAGCATTTGGTAAAGAGCGAGCATTCTTTTTGAGCGAAAAAGGCGAATGGAGTCGTTTCATTGTTAAGGTTGTGCGCATTCTCCGAGAGAAGAAGTGCAGTTAAGACCCTCTCCTGAATTTAAGTTGCTGGTAGACGTACGACGGCGGGAGTGATTAAATCCCTGCATGCTCAAACCCGAGAGGCGTCGGCGAAAGGACTACAGATTCTGTTTTCTTGGACGAGATTTTGAAAAGAGCAATGGAGGTCCATTGGAAGCTGAAAAGACGGCGATGTATCAGCAAGTGGAGCAATTTCTCTGTACGAAGGAAATGAAAGTATACCCGAAGGTGGAGCCCGGAAAGTGGTTATGGCCCGGTCTAATTGAAGGGATTCGAAGAAGCGCTTTTTGTGTTTTTGAAGTCTGGAGCAAGAATCACAATACGCACATCGAACTCGGCTTTGCCCTTGCTGAATGTCTGCCTGTTGCATTGTTGATTTGTGATAAAGATAATGCGAGGGATGTACTTCCAGCCGATCTCGCTGGTTTGATTCAAGTGCGTTATTCGAAAATTGATGAAATCGCGGGCCAACTTGATAAATTAATACCCAACGAGTGGTATTCGGTCGAGAGGCGCCTTCGATATCGCTTGGCAGTCGCCGCCAGTACGAGACCTTTGCGCGATATGCCAGGAAGGTGTTTTCGGGAGGACTGGCCGCCGCTTACATCGCTACGAACATCGGCCGGCTGAAACACATAAACCCTCGGACCTTGGAGGTCTTCTTGGCCACCGACCAAACGATTAGAAGTCTTGTGTTCACCGACGCCCCGGATGGCTACTCAGGCGCGAGAAGGCGCGGGATGACACTTCGCTTTGGATTGGTATTTGACCGCGTGGACACCGATGGCAGTCCGAATAAGTTGCTCGAAATCCCGACAGATCAGGCGGTGCCGACGCTTTCATCAATAACGGCCGGGCGCCTTTTGGATCGCATCGTTACCGAGAAAATCGTCGTCGTATTGGCGGCTGATTTCAGCAATCACCTGTTGAGATTCAAAGCGGCTGCGGCATGACTTGCCTAGGCCGGCATTCCCGTCGACGGTAGCCGCCTCAAACTTCGGCTAGGGGCTCCAGTCGGACATTGCTGGACTGTGGCGGAAACTGTGGCGGTAGTCCCCAGGAATCCATGCTAGTCCGCTGTAGTCCAGCAATTCCCAGGAAACGAGATCGTCCCACCGTCCAGTTACGTAACTCGTTAAAGAAAAACGCCTCCCGCGAAGGGGAGGCGTCTTAAATTGGGTGCAGGGGTTGGATTCGAACCAACGACCTTCAGGTTATGAGCCTGCGTGGGGTTATTTATAGATCAATGGATTAGATCAAATCCAAGCCCAACTACGTGGGAAACTACGGGTATTGGGTACTCAAACAGCGCAACGCTCCATTTTCGCAGGTATGCTCAATTATCAGATATAAGGCAGCTCGGCCGACGACCTCATTGGCGAATATATCCCTCTTTGGTTTTTGATGCGTTGGAGATGCAATCGACTAGAGACTCTCTTCATGAGTGAACTGCCGAAAACGGACAAGACCTTGCACGTGAGCCCACCTTTTGAATCGAGATCGAACGCGGGCATGGCTAATGATTAACGAGGATGCTCGGCTTCTCACGGCTTATTTAACTGAGACCAGTGAGACTGTAGTCGCGATCTTATACCCGCCGCGTTTTACGCGAAAATAGACGGTCACGCGTTGCCCTGGACGCAATGCCTCCAGGATGATGTCTTTATCATCGCGCTTAATTTGGGTGCCCAGCAATTCGATCGTATAACCGACGGTTCGATCGGATCGGTCTGGCCGAAGAATCAGTGTGGACTTGGCCTCGTCAAAGTGATCAATCGTGCCGGTCACAACAAAGATTGCGGAATACCGCGGACTTACCGGAGTGGCGAACGACAAAGTGACGATGCTCAGTGCTGTTACAGCTATTATAACCAATATTGGTTTCATATGAATTCTTGGGGTGGAATCGCTCGCCTTCAAGTGCCCACTTCGGTTTTGTGATTTCTATCGGCCTTTCGCGGCTTCGGCTCTACCAGTGAACAAGAGAAAAGTAGAACAAGCGACGCGAGGATGGTTTCGGTGAAGAGCCCGCCAATCTTGTAGGCACCTGGCAGCACCTGAGTTTGAGGCCGATACCAGCGAGATCTTAACGGCGGCATTACGCCCTCCTCGCTTCAATCGAAAATAAACGATCGCACGCTGCCCGGGTCGCAACGCTTCCAGAATAATGTCCCTATCATCCCGTCTTATACGGGTGCCTAGCACCTCGATCGAATATTTGACTGGGAGATCAGACCCATCTGGCCGAAGTATTAGGACCGATTGAGCCTGATCGAAACGCTCGATTCTGCCCGTCACGACATGGATCCTTGAATAATACGGACTCACCGAGGCGGCAAACGATAAAGTTAGGGCGCCTAGGAAGGCCACGGTGGCCAGAACCCATTTTGTTATCATTGGAAGTTAGTGATAGATTTGCTTCACGTCAGGTTTCCCCGTCGGACAAAATGTTGCTCTCAGCGGCCGGCGAATGGGGTTCGAACGACCGATATAATAGGGGCAGAATGAATAGGGTAAGGACCGTTCCGGTGATGAGACCCCCGATGATAACAACCGCAAAGGGACGTGCGGTTTCAGCGCCCACTCCCGTTGAAACAGCCATCGGAAACAGGCCAAGTATCGCCATTAGGGCGGTCATCACCATTGGCCTTACACGAGAGGCTGCTCCCTCCCGAATAGCCTGTGTGATCTCATTTTCCCGATCATTACGCAGCTCGACGATCCGGGAAACGAGTATTACACTGTTTTGGATCGAGATTCCGAAAAGGGCGATGAATCCTACCAGGGCAGCAACCGATAGGTTAAGCCCCGCCAATGGCAACGCCAGCAATCCTCCGGCTGCCGAGAAGGGAACAGTCAACAAAATCAGAATGGCAAGGAGGCCCGAATCGAATGTGATATACAGTAGGAAGAAGATCGCCAACAAGGTAAACGGCACGATGTAGGCGAGGCGTTTTTCGGCACGCTGCTCGTTCTCAAACGATCCTGTCCATTCCAAGCGGTATCCAGTGGAAAGATGCACCATCGCATCAACTTTGCGTTGTGCGTCGGCCACAACGGAGTCGAGGTCACGATCGCGAACGGACATCTTAATATCGGTGCGTCGCTCGTTTTCTTCGCGATTGATACGGGCTAATCCCGGCTCGATTCCGACATTTGCCAGAATGCCCAGCGTCACCCGTTCACCATTGGATCCGAAGACTGGTATATTTCGGATTGAATCAATATCCAAAACCGATTCCGGTCTGAGCTTCACAACGAGATCGAAAGCGCGCTCACCCTCAAGCACCTGAGTTGCCGCTTGACCGCCGATTGCTGTAGCAATGATCGTTTGGATGTCCGAAACGGCGAGGCCATACCTTGCAATTTCTGCTCGGTCTACGGCTATCTGGATCTGTGGCTGGCCGAGAAGAAGGTCGGTACTTACATCTGCGGCGCCCGGCACCGTTTTGATCACGTTGACAATCTGGTTCGCGAAATTCTGGAGTTTTTCCGGATCGTCGCCGTAAAGCTTGATCGCTAACTCGCTCTTAACGCCCGACACCGCTTCGTTGACGTTATCCTCAATATATTGGCTGAACTGAGTGTCGATTCCTGGAATCTCCCGAAGATTACGCGCCATAGCCTCGTCAAGGTCATCGCGATTTCGCGCGGTCTCCCACTGATCTTTCGGCTTCAGGCCTACGCTATATTCGGTCACATCCCATCCATTGATGTCGGTGCCGTCGTCCGGGCGACCCATCTGGCTTACCACATACCTCACTTCTGGAAACGAGGCCAACCGCCGGCGCACATCGCGTGTGATTTTGGCTGATTCCGACGGGGATATAGACTGCGGAGCAAAGGTCCGCACCCACAGGTCGCCTTCGTCGAGTTTAGGAAGAAACTCACTTCCTAGGAAATGATACGTGATGGCGCCGGCTATTAGTAATGTTAGCGCCACTGCCGTGACCAGCCGACGCGAGCGCAAGGCGAATTCCAATGAGGGGCGATACACGCGGAGAAGGCATCGAACAATCCAAGACTCCCTCTTTGCTATCCCTCCCTTGGTCGCCAAACTGGCTAGAACGGGAACCACTAGGATCGCATACAAAGTGCCGACAACTAGCGCGAAGGTAAGCGTCAACGCCATTGGCCTGAATATTCGTCCCTCTACGCGTTGGAGCGTATAGAGTGGCACAAAAGCAGTCAGTAGAATCGCCTTCGAAAAAAGTATAGGGCGGCCCATCTGCGTTACCGCTTCGGTGATGAGCGACTTAATCGAGCGGTATGTGCCTCGACGGCTCTCCATCATACGCAGGATATTTTCAATAACAACCACAGCCGAATCGACAATTATGCCGAAGTCGATTGCACCGAGGGATATTAGATTGGCTGGAATCTTTCGCAGATCTAGGAGCATGAAAGCTCCAAGGAGAGCTACTGGGACGGCGAGCGCTACAACAGCGGCCGATCGATAATTTCCCATCCCGAGAAAGAGAATCAGTACCAGCATCACGAGGGCGATGCCTTCGAGGACGTTTTGCCTCACAGTGTGAAGTGAACGATCGACCAATATCGTCCGGTCGTAATACACCGAGAGTTGGACTCCTGGCGGTAGGTAGTGGGCGTTTATTTGATCTGCCATTGCCTTAACACGCTGACACACTTCGACTGGATTCTCGCCGCGGCGCATGACGACAATTCCCTCCGCAACATCATCTTCGTCCCTAATTCCAGCGGGAAAGCCCTTGATGCCGGTATCGGTTCTTCCAACGCGCCCGAGGCGAACAGCGTTGCCAATGACCACCTTCCCTATGTCGCTGATCCGGATCGGGGTGCCGCTCCGGGTGTCAACCGCCACTGACTCGATGTCACCGATGTTGCGGACAAAGCCCAAGCCGCGAACGACGTAAAGTTCGGATCCGTGCTCGACGTATGAACCTCCGGCGTTGGTATTGCTGTTGGACAGTGCGGTAAAGATCTGCTGCAAGGTGAGCCCGTACGCCTTGAGTTTTGCCGGATCAATTAGAACCTGATACTGCTTCGTGAGACCGCCAAATGGGTTGATATCGACCACTCCAGGCACCGAACGGAATTTTTTCTCCACCACCCAATCTTCAAGCGCCCTGACCTCGATTGCGGGAAACCCCTTGGATGCGCGCAGGGTATAACGGAAAATCTCTCCGATTGGAGTTGCGTCGGGCGACAGGCTCGCGTTGGCCCCAGGAGGAAGAGTGACGTCTCCCAAGAGCTGGTGCGCCAAATTGCGGATCTTCGCATTGTCGGCGTCGTCGCCGAAAACAAGGGTTATCTGTGATAGGCCGAACAGAGAGACCGATCGCATCGAGACCCTTCCAGGAACACCGTTCATTACGCTCTCGATTGGGATGGTTACGAGCCTTTCAACCTCTTCCGCTGCATGGCCTGGGAAGAGAGTGATAATTTGAACGCTTACATTGGTGACGTCCGGATAAGCCTCCACCGGAAGATCGATAAATGCCTGTACACCGAACAATACGAACACAGCGAGGCCGCCAAGAACGACGGCGCGGTTGCTAAGGACGTATCTAGTGATTCTACCAATCATTGCCCGATGCGCTCAATTCGACGACTCCAAGACGGACTGAAGTAGTAGGGCCCCTTCGGTCACGACCCGCTGATGCGGCAATAGGCCGGTTTTAACATGAACCCGACCGTCTCTTTCGGAGCCGACTTCAATCTGCCGTCGCTCGAATTGCCCGGGACCGATTTCGACGAACAGATACGGTTTGTCGTCGATTGTAATGACCGCTTTCGAAGGGATTTCTACGCCCGCATGCGCGAGTGCGGATTCATCCAGCAGGACATCGACCAGAACATACATTTCTGCCTTTAGAAGGCAATTCGGGTTTTCGACGACTCCTCTTACTCTGATCGCACGAGTAATTGGATCGAGCGTCGGACTTATGTTTGTGATCGTCCCGTTAAACACTTGGCCCGGAAACGCCTTGGATATGACGCGAATCTGCTGCCCAGAATCGAGATTCGAGAGATCCGTCTCGGCAGCATCAATTTGGAGCCAGAGTCTTGAGATGTCGCTCACCACGAAAAGCGGCGCGAATAGATTGGTCGCGTTTGCCAGCATCTGATCGGCGCGGACTTCTTGACCGGGGTTAATGTTGCGTTCGACCACGACTCCATCGAGTGGCGAGCGCAGGACGTAGACTTGATCCGTGCCATTTCCGCTCGCATGGTAGAGTCTCAGACGCGCTACGGCACGGTCACGTTCCGCGGAAGCGGCCACATAGGCGGACTGCGCGGCATCAACGTCTTTCTCGGCCGCTCCTCCGTGCTCGAAAAGATCTTTAGAGCGCGTGTAGGATTTCTCCGCAGCGTTCAGATTGGCTTTTGCGGTGCGCTCGTCAGCTTGGGCCTGATTGTAATCCGGAGAGCTGATCTCGGCCAATGGCGCGCCCGTTGAGACCTTCTGCCCTATGTCACTTCTTATGGCCGTCACCTGACCTGCGACTGGAGTAAAAACTCGAACAGTCGCATTGTCGGCCAAGTAGAGTCGGCCTGTAAGGTGAGTGATGGCCAATCGTCGAGGTTCCGCATCCTGCACTGTCAGGTACGCGATTTGCGGCGCATTCGAAGGGAAAACAACTCTGTTACCATCGACTTTGCTTGTTGATGGCTCGGATGTTTTGGTTGGCTCTTTGGCGCAGCTCGCCAAGCTCAAGAGCACGAGCAAACCCAAAATGTCGTAAGAAGGTTTCATGAGATGGGTTGGCTCAAATCGAGTTCAATTAACGTCCGATCCGTCGAGATGCCCGAGCGCTGCCTGGAGGCTAACGGCGGTAATGGCCACATCTGCTTGTGATTGCACTGCGGCCAATCGGATAACATTATCATTACGTTCAGCCTCAAGGAGGTCAGTCAGAGTCGCGCCTCCTTTTTGAAACGCATAAGACATGTTTTTGGTGACCTCGGCGGACCTTGGGACAAGCGACGATTGATAGCGACGGGCACGTTGGGACGCTTCAACATAGGAAAGGCGGGCCTCTGCTAAGTCGGCTGCGGCTTGGATGCGTATCTTGTCGAGCTGTGCCTGGGTTTGTTCCTGGGCGGCCTTCGCGGCGAGAATCTCGCCGTTGAAATGGTTCCAAAGGGGCAACGGCAGCGAGATACCAATGCCTACCGTATTAGTCTGACCTGGTGGGTTGCGCTCGAATTGGATACTTGCGGTGATGTCGGGAATCCGCAGACGCTTCTGAAGCCTGATATTCACATCGGCCTGCCCTACGGCGGATTCAGCGGCTTTTATGTCCGGACGCATGCCGATTGGCGCTTGTTCGAGGCTCGCAGGGATCTTTTCAACCCATTGATCCAGAGTGTCTGCAAGAGGTGTTGCCCCGGATGGTCTGGGTTCACCGAGCAGGATTTCTAGCGTTACCACCGCTGTTTTAGCGATGGCTCTTTCGGCGTACGAATTCAGTTCGTCCTGATCCGCGGCGATTTCGAGCTGCGCCTTGTCCGATGACGAAATATCGCCGACTTTGAAGCGATGCTCTGCAATGTCCGCCTCACGCCGCAGCTTACCGGCTGAGTCAGTGAGCACGTCAGCCTGCTTGAGCGAGGAAAGGGCGGCCACATATGCCTGGGCGACCGCTTGGATTAGCAGGCGCCTCGCATCGTCTCGTTGGAACTCGGCCGAACGGACTCCTGCACTAGCTGCATCACGCACCAATCCACGTTTGCCGACAACAAAAAGCTGACTGAGCGAGGCAATGCTGTCGTAGCTCCTGTCCTGAATGCTATTTCCAAGGGCGGTCCCTTCAGGAGTGCCGTCGGTGCTTATCTTGGCAGTGGATAAGCCCAAGTTTGGATTGGGGAATTCGCGGGCGACCCTCAACACGGCGAGCGCCGCTTCTACTTGCACCTGAGCAACCCGGAGGTCGGTGTTTCGTTCCAAAGCGAGGCGGCGAGCCTCCCCGAAAGTGAGAGGGGACAGATTGCCTTCAGCGCTGGCTCGCCCAGGCAACAAGTTGATAATCACCCATGTAGCAACGACAGCCGCACGCCATGATGTGGGTTCCCGAAGGGCTCCTTTGATGTCACTAACAGTCGAGATGCAGCGCACCATTCGACGTTATCATACGGGAACGTCACACATACCGTCTATCGGGCTTGGCTTGGTAATTGAGTAGGACGTGGCCTGATAACATCCGTCGGGGCCCCCTCACGGTCGCCGGCGCAGGTCCACCATAAAGGCTTGACGGCAATTGCGCTGAACTCGACACCGACCTCTCTGTGCCTAGGGAAATGCCTGTCGGATACACCGACTACCTATGACTGACTCTCCGTCCAGCGGACTGCCTCTCGCATGAGTATCGTGGCGTTCTCTAACCCGAGCTTTTCCTTGATATGCGCGCAGTGGGTTTGAACTGTCTTCAAGCTTAGGTGGAGTGCCTCGGCGATAGATCGGTTCTCCTGGCCTTGGCCGATTCGGCGGAAAATCTCGATCTCTCGGTCGGTCAAGATGTCCAACGGAGAATTCGCGGCAACAGCTCCTTTTCGGAGGAATTTTTCAGTAGCTTGCTCGGATATTGCCGTACTTACATAAACATGTCCCGTCAGGATTTTGCGAATCGCAGCTATAACGTTGCCCGAGCTTTCCCGCTTCATGACATATCCCAGCGCGCCAGCTCGGAGGGCACGCTCGGCATAAAATTTCTCATCGTGCATCGATAGGACAAGGACCGGCGGGGGGGGCGACAGAGCCTGCAGGCGCTTGATTAGGTCCAGGCCGGAGACGCCCTGCAAAAGTAGATCCACGACGACCGCGTCCGGCTTGCTCTCCACTATCGCATTGTAGGCCCGGCTGGCCTCGTCAGCTTGACCGCACACGCAGAGGTCAGGATGCTGATCAATTAGTGTAGTCAGACCCTCCCGGACAAGAGGGTGGTCATCCACCAGGTAAATTCGTCGGCGCGGTGCAACGGCGTTGTCGTTAGTCATAGAATTGATGCCGAGAGCGGTAAAGAGCATGCTATGCATGTGCCCCCTGATTCAGGAGCGTCAATCGAAAGGGAGGCACCGATAATTGCGGAGCGATGCGCCATGATCCCGAGGCCGAGTCCGTCGCCGCGGGCGGATGGAGCCGGTAGGCCCGATCCATTGTCTCGCACCACGAGGACAAGGTTGCCTTCTTCGATCGCGAGTTTAACCGATATACTCTTGGCGTGGCCGTGGCGGATCGCATTTCGTATCGCCTCCTCAGCAATCCGGAAAAGGTGAGTCGCTGTGCCGTTCTCATCGAGGCTGAACGAATTGTTGCACGAGAATTCACAGTCGACATGAAATTGGCTACGGATCTTCTCAGCCAGTTCCCGAAGCGCGGTGGCAAGCCCATCGCGCTGGATCTCGGCCAACAACAAACCCTTTGCCAGATTCCTGGTCTGCTCGATTCCCTGCTCTATCAGGTCGACTATTCTCTTTACCTCGGAGATATTCTCCGCCGAATTCATTGCTACCTTTACGCCTAGAGACTGTGCAACGAGCGCGGTTCCCGTCAAATGTTGGCTTAGGCCGTCGTGTAGCTCGTGCCCGATGGCACGGCGTTCACGCTCGGTGATTTCCAGGACAGCCTTCTCTAGACGCACTCGCTCTGAAATCTCCTTGGAAAGCGCGGCGGTGCGCTGGCGAACGCGACCTTCCATCTCTCGGTGAAGTGCGATCAAGCTGCTCAAAAGCCAAATGACGATCACGTATGTACTGAGGGCGATGAGCCCATTCCATAGTGGTACGAAGGTGTTTGCGAACCGTTCCCCGGCGGCGACATCCCCGAGAAGCCATATTGTGACGCTGAGAAACGCGGTTACGATGCCGAACCGCGATCCGACCGCCGCCACAGCCATGCAAACGGGAAGGAGGTAGAAAACCAAGAGGGATAGCTCGAAGCCCGTGAAGTAATCCGCGATGCCGATTGCGGCAACGAGACTGACGGTCGCGACCATGAAGCGCCGTTTGCGCGAGGGATCGGAGAAGTTGGCCAGGAACCCTCGCCAGAATCCATCCCGCCAGAGCTTAAAAGGCACGCCTGCGGGCTTTGATGCTTCCGGCGGGCTCATTTGGTTGTTTGATTTCCGCCTAGAATTCGACGTGGGCCCTAAATGCATACACCGGTACCGAACGGCGGTCGAAATTCAAAGTCCAACTTTGACCTCGACCTTCGCCGCTTCAGACAGCCCTAGGACGCAAACACTGTCGGCCAGCTCGCACTCGACCACGCCGCCGACACCGTCACGTTTCCGCAGTTTGACCTTTGTCCCGGGCTTCAGGCCGTTATCTTGGATGAAGGTGAGGAATTTCGGGCTTTGGTCGAGGATACGCTCAACTCGAACCGCCTTCCCGACAACGCACGTCGCCAAGGTCTGGCCTCTGGCGCGTTCGAACTGCAGGGAATTGAGCCGGGGGATCAGGTCGCCGTGCGGGTCGACTTCCGGATGACCGAGAAGGTCGTCTATCCGAGAGAGAACACGCTCCGAAATCGAATGTTCCAGCGCCTCGGCTTCCTGATCCACTTCAGCCCAGTCCATCTTGAGGACTTGGACCAAAAATGTCTCCACCAACCGGTGCTTGCGCACCACGACTAGGGCGGCCTTTCGGCCCTCGGCGGTTAGCCATACGCCCTCGCGGGAACGATATTCAAGGAGGCCTTGGGCCGCCAGCGACTTGACCATCGTCGATATAGTCCCCGGTGTGACGCCCAAGGCTTCGGCAATCGCTCCCGTCGCGACGACCCCGTCGGCGCCCCCGGATCGGACCAGGATTGCTTTCAAATAGTTCTCGGCAGTGCTGGTCGGCATCTTCCGGCAAGACAACCCAATATCAGTTCCTTGGCGACCGTAATTTAATCTTTGACTATTCAAAGTCATGATTTCTACTATTCGTCGTTTTGAGTAACGGCAGTCAAGAATTGATCTCACTAATGAGCCCTGAAAGAATGCCCGCGGATTTCACCGTGGAGGATCTCAAGCGCGCAGGCGACCGTCGCCGCGTCCACGACCTTCGCGCGGGCAAAGGAGGAGCCAGATCGTTGAAGCTGCTCTGGCTCCTCATCGGACCGGGAATCCTGGTCATGCTAGGGGAAAACGATGGGCCCAGCATGATTTCCTACGCCCAAACCGGTGCATCCTATGGCGTCGGCTTCTTTCTTCCCTTTATCGCACTCACCTTCGGAATGGCGTTTGTTATTCAGGAGATGACGGTCCGGCTTGGCGCCGCCACGAAACGCGGGCATGCCGAGCTGATCTACGCCCGATTCGGGCGTTTCTGGGGCTTTTTCGCGATGGCTGACTTGGTCTTCGGCAACCTTCTGACCCTCGTTACCGAGTTCATAGCCGTCCGCGCGGGCCTGGGCTTTTTCGGCGTGCCTCCCGGGATTGCCGTGCTGGGGGCCTTTCTCGTCGTCGTCGCTGTGGTGCTTACCCGGCGCTACTGGACCTGGGAACGCATCACTCTCGGCTTTGCCATCTTCAATCTCATCTTCGTGCCCGTCGCGCTCCTGGCCCATCCTGTGAGCAGCCAGGTGGTGCGCGCATTCTTCACCTGGGGACCGCTGCCCGGGGGGGTGACCGCGGGGTTCATCCTGCTTGTCATGTCGAACATCGGGGCGACGGTCACGCCATGGATGCTGTTCTTCCAGCAAAGCGCAGTCGTCGACAAGGGATTGACGACCGCCGACATTCGCCACGGACGCATCGACACGGCCATTGGGGCGACGCTCGCCGCAATCGCAGCTATCGCCACCGTGCTGGCGACGGCGCCGCTTTTCGCCCACCATGTTGACGCTTCGAACCTCGAGGGGGCCGCGTTCGCCCAAGCCTTGGTACCGTATGTAGGAAACGTGGGCGCCACCCTGTTCGCGATCGGGATCTTCGAAGCCGGACTGGTGGCGGCGATAACCATTTCATCCTCCTCGGCCTACGCCTTCGGAGAGGTGATGGGAGGCGCCCGCAGCCTGAACAGTCCGCTGCGCGAAGGCTGGCTGTTCTATGCCGTCCTAATCGCAGCGGCGGCCATTGCCGCCGTCCTGGTCCTCATCCCCAACGCACCGCTGGTCTTCATCGTGCTCCTCGTAAATGTCATCGCTGTGCTGGCGATGCCACCGGCGATAGTCTTTCTCATGCTGCTGGTCAACGACCGCGAGATCATGGGCGAGCACGCGAACGGACCGATGGCTAATTTCTTCGGAATCACCGTGACGATCCTGCTCGTCCTCGCAGGACTCATCTTCGGAATAACCACCATCTTCCCTCACATGATCCCTTCCTAGAGGTGCAAGCGAAACCCACCAGGCAGCCAATCAAATTCAATATGATCACCGACACCGAAATCAAACAAGTACAAGCCGCGCTTCCCAATCCCGCAACCCTCTGGGTGCATGAGGTTCTCGAACCCGATCAATTCTCAGCGGCAAAACAGCCATTCGGACGCCAGGCATTGAGCCGGCGAACCGTCCTCCTTCTCTGGGGATTACGGGTCTATGTTGTCCTGATGGTGCTCCTCGTCGCGATGCAAACCTGGAACGCCTTTCATAACGCCCAGTGAATACGCGGCGGTTCACGAGGCCATCAGCGAGTTCAGCGGCCATTTAACGGCCCTCTGCGACGATTTAATGTCAAAATACATCTGTGATCGGAGATTCAACCGAACGTTACGCATGCTCGTAGACAACGCGCCCGATGGGCTGTTTGCGCTGGTTATCCCGTTCGAATTTATCAAATGAAGGCATCTTCTCATGCAACTGACGTTATCAAACGCCGGGCAGCGTTTCGCTGCCCCCAGAATCAAACTGCCTCCTTTTGCCGACATTCGAATCCTTCGAGCTCGGTCGCCGGACATTATCGCGATTGCGTGTGAGTTCGGATTGGGTATCGGCACCAGATTTCATCTCGCGCTGATACTAGGCCTAAGTGCTCCGTGCATTTCGTTGATTGCCGAAGATGGGCCTTTGGTGGCGGATAATGACGGACAATGGAGCCTCCATACGCAGTCGACATGGATCGATCAGGCTCACCCTTCGTTTGAATCTCCGTACGAGGGAGCTAATAGCCTAACTGGTGATTTTCAGGCCGAAAGGACGTTCTCATATTCGCTGTTTCTCGGATACAAGCTGTGCTCGGGTACGGAGCTTTATTTTGATCCAGAGATTTTTCAGGGGCATGGCCTAAGTAATACTCTTGGGATGGCAGGGTTTCCCAACGGAGAGGCTGTAAAAGCAGCGTTTCCGAACCTCCATTACAATATGTCGAGGTTCTATCTCCAGCAGACTTTCGGGCTGGGAGGTGAAAAGGAGAAGCTTCAGGACGGACCAAACCAAGTCGTGGACACGTTGGATGTGGACCGTATCACATTGAGCCTCGGTAAGTTCGCCTCCAGCGACTTCTTTGATGCCAATGCATATAGCCATGATACGCGAAGCCAGTTCATGAACTGGGCCTTATGGGAGAGCGCTGCATGGGATTACCCGGCGGACGTTGTCGGCTATACGGCAGGTTTTGTGGCGGAGTGGAACACTAAAAGTTGGGAGCTTCACTACGGTATTTTCATGGAGCCAACCGTTCCGAATGGCGCTCGCCTTGATTACCACTTGCTAGACGCCCACGGGCAGATTCTTCAGATCGACAGGCGCTACTCGGTCGGCGATCTAACAGGCACTGTTCGGCCTTTCTTGTACTGGAATCAAGCGCGCATGGGGAATTATCAGGACGCCGTGGCGAATCCCGTAATAACCAATGCACTCTCTGATACCCGAGCCTATCGCTCCAAGGTCGGATTTGGGGTGAGTTGGGACCAGAAGCTAACCCAGGATATAGGGGCATTTGTCCGAGTGAGCTGGGATGACGGAAAAACGGAATCGTTCGCCTTTACCGAAATTGACCGCTCTTTGGCGGCGGGTCTGAGTCTAGGAGGCGGCTTTATTAACCGAAAAGACGACATGTTCGGGTTAGCTGGGGTCGTCAATGGTATCGCGGCAAGCCATCAGGCCTATTTGGCTGCCGGTGGACAGGAGGGCCTAATCTTGGGCGATGGAGGCCTCCGGTACGGACCAGAGGAGATAATTGAAACCTATTACAGCATTCAGGTGCTTAAACAGTTCTCCGTCTCACCGGACTTCCAGTACGCGTGGAACCCGGGTTACAACCGTGCCCGCGGCCCCGTGCCAATTTACGGCATCCGGCTACACGTGAGTTTCTGACCCGTATGGGTGTTACCGGTTACGGCAACCTGATGAAATCTTCAGGTTTAAGCACTGTAGAGAGACGGGTTCGCGGACGATATTTCGTCAGTCCACCAACAACCATGAATCTCGATACAGTTCAATTGCCCCGCGAACGCAAAAGGGTTGAGACGTCTCAGCCCTCTAGCATGGTCCTTGAGGGTAGTTCATCTGCGACTGCGTCGGCTGCACAGAAGCATGTTACTCGGAAGGAGTCTCGAAGGAGACGCTCCCAATCTGTACGATTACCCTGGAGAACCGCCGGGTAGCCCGCCACATATTTCTCCGCGAGCGACCTCAGGTTGTTCTTTATGTATCGTTTCGCCTTCTTCTCTGTTTTGATACTCGGGGCATAGGACTGGACTATCCGAAGTTGAATGTCCGGATGGCGGTCGCCGCTTAACAAGAAGGATTTCGCCTTTTCGAGGGTGATAATTCCCTCATCCCGATATCGGCATTCGAAGGGATCATTGAAGGTATCGACGCGTGAGACCTTCAGGCGTTTCATTTCGAGCGTTTCTAGGGTGTGTGAACCTAGATATTTATGGAGGAGCATGCTAGGAGAGGCTGTGTCTTGTCTTTGACTATGGGGTTATGTCGCATTCAAGACACGAGGCAAAATCTTCCAGAACCGAGCTGTGTCTTGCTTCGGGATCGCCCGGAAGTAACTTGCCTCATTCGACGAGCTTCTTAATCATGGGAAGCAACTCGTCTCGCGATCTTACCGGCGGTAGAATCGCCAAGAGTCGTGCCTGTGCATAGCGGTCGTAGCTCACTCGTCCGGCCATCTGTTAGCTCACACTTTATAATTCCGCCTGGAAATCTTGCCCGCCTCACAAATCCTATCTAACTAATCTCCTCACCCCATGATCACCTCAAGCGTCAAAGCACTGAACGAAACAAGAGGCAAGGTCGCCCAGCTTGAGCGAGCCCTGGCCAAGGAACTGGCCTCCCTTCCTTCCACCTACGGCTTCGATTCCCTTAAGGCGTTTGTCGCCGCAATCAAGGCCGCCGGCGGCAAGGGCAGGATGGGGCGGCCCAAGAAATCTACAGTACCCAAGACCCGCAAGCGCGCCAAGATCACCGATGCTATACGGGCGAAGGTCGGCAAGTTGGTGAAGGCAGGGAAGACCGGATCACAGATCGCCAAGGCATTGAAGATTTCGCTGCCGAGCGTCCAGAACATCAAGCAGGCCCTCGGACTCGTTCAGACATCCAAAAAGCCCGCACGCAAGCGCAGGGCCAGCCGTGCGCCAGCCAAGCGCGCTACGGTTTCAAAGATTCCGAAGAAGCGCGTTCCACCAAAGAAGCCCGCTGCTCCCGAATCAAAGCCAGGCCAAGTGTCGGATGCGGCCACGCCGGCTCCTGCGGCCTGATTCCGGCCATTGCTGCGTTGGGGATCTTCGTTGTGAGGGGCGGTGCGAACGAACCCGGATTTCGGCGGCGCCTTAAGAGATTCGGGCTAAAGGGATAGTGAGCGAGGCGAGGGCGGAATAGACTCTTCTCGTTACTTAACATAATAATTATTGTGCGTAACCAATTACCGGACAATTGGTTGCAACTGACAAGGCCCCGATTGCCGCGAATCTAGATCGTGAATAAATCTTCCGATGCAGTTTCTCCTGAAGTCGCATAACGACTCCTTGCCGTGGCTCAAACTACGATGCCTTTTGATCAACGCATCGCAAGCTAGCGAATAGCTCGCTCGATATTTCGAAGTGCATTCCTCAGGTCGACGGCGATTTGCTTCCCTAACTGACTCGGCGAAGGCAACGTGTTCCTGTCAATTAACTGGTCATTTCGAAGCCAACACACGTCAAAGCTACAATGCTGACGTTCAAGTAGTTCTTCATAAGTGAAGCTGCGCCAACGCCCGCCTGGATTATGCGGTAACCACGTGGATCTTCGTGCCATACGATCATCTGCCGAATAGCAGCGGACAAATTCATCTAGATCGCTTTGAGCAAGCTGCTTATTTTTAAGAGTAAAATGGTTATTTGTTCTGAAATCGTAGACCCACAACCGACGGGGTCGGCCGCGCATCTTGAGAGTCAGTCGGTCGAAGAACAACACGTTCGCCTTTACACCCTGGGCATAGAAAATCCCGCTCGGGAGACGAAGCAGAGTGTGGACGTCAAAATCCTTTAGGAGACGACGTCGCACTTTCTCTCCAGCTCCTCCCTCGAATAGGGTATTGTCGGGAAGCACAACGGCTGCGCGGCCGGTCTCGCTCAGAATGCTCGCTATGTGCTGAAGGAAATTGAGCTGTTTATTCGCCGTAGTCGCCCAAAAATCAGATCTGTTAGCGACAAGGGCCTGCGGTTTGGCTCCGATCTCGTGGGTGATCTTGACGCTTGATTTCTTTCCAAACGGCGGATTCGTAAGGACTAAATCAAATCTTTTTGGCGTCTGAATCGAGAGACTATCACCTATTGTGATAGGCGGAGGCGCCTCAGCCCCGACAGGTCCTATTCCATGAAGTACAAGATTCATCGCCCCTAGACGCGCGACAGAATCGACAAGCTCGAATCCGTGATACGCATGCAATTGTTGATGAACAATCTCACGTTTTGTCGGCTTTAGATGGGTACTCGTAATAAATTCACGAGCGGCCAGCAAGAATCCGCACGTCCCACATGCCGGATCACATATGGTTTCTAAAATGCCCGGCTCGGTAACCTGAACAATTGCCCGAATTAGCGGACGCGGGGTAAAATACTGGCCAGCACCGCTCTTTGTATCCTTAGCCGTCTTTTCTAATAAGCCTTCGTAGGCCTCTCCCTTAACATCCGCGTCCACGCTCGTCCATTGCTCCTTATCGACCAACTCAACAACCAATCGGCGCAATTTATCAGGGTCACGGATTCTATTTTTTGCACCTTTGAAGATTAATCCCACCATACCTGAACGCCGTCCCAAAGCTGCAAGCGATATACCGTAATGCCCGTGAAGATCGCTTCCTTGCCGACGCAACAATGCAGGCCATGCAAATTTCTCTGGAATATCCGGCGTTTCTTTCCCGCTAGCGCGAAGTTCATCCGCCATCTTTAGAAAAATCAGAAATGTCAATTGTTCGACGTAGTCTGGATAGGAAAGCCCATCGTCCCGCAATAGATTGCAGTAATGCCATAATTTTTGGACGACTTGGCTGGAAGAAAGACTCATCGTGGATTAGGGAATACTGGTCAGCCAGAAACGACCAGGAGCCACGGTTCGAAATTCCCCGAGATAGTGCCGTGCAGCTTCGCGACACGGAGCCTCGTCTCGCGTTATAAGTGCCAAACTTTGTTTTATTCGCCCTAAGGCATGTTCCGCCGTGGCATCGCCACCCAGCGCTCTAGAGAAATAGAGATCTCCATCGCGAATCTTCATGTTGATGTCGCTGTAGATGGTTCTCCTTAAGGCATTTAGCTTCGCGTGGTCGAGATGATAGACCCTGATTGAGATCGTTGCCTTTTGCCACCACCGTTCGTGCTGTAGTTGAACAAACCTGGCGTCCGGCTTCCCGTCGACCTTCCATGTCAGAAGACCAATGTCCTGATCATTCGTGGGATCGAGGAGCAAAGGAACTTCATTTTGCCATTCTTCGCCGGGCACCATTTGTCTAAATGGAGGCACCACGGGAAAATTGTTTTGCTTACCCCTACTTTCGCCCGTCGTTTTGTCGATTCTGGTGCTATTGCAGAAGGTGCAACTGTAACGAAAGTTGCCTAATCGGAAGGCAAGCCACCAGTACCCAGGATGCAAAGGATCGTCTGTGACCTTTTTTTTGGGCCTAAAATGGTCAACAGCGTTGTCAGAGCGATCTTGCCGACAGTCGCAGTACCAACATTTGTCAAAATTGAGCTTAGCTAGCTCCGTCTTGACAGCTGACCAGGTTGTCGCAGCAAAACGATCTATCTCACGGCCGCGGTCTTCACGATCAGCATTTGCGAGAAATGCAACCGCCTCTTCGGCCGCTCGAACGTTTGCCTCCCAATCGGCAGGCAACTGAATTTGTTGAATGTCTTCCGCACGAATAAATCGCATAGTAACATTTACTTGGCTTCATCATCACGGACTTGGCGCAGGCGATGGACAATCTCCTCCGCCAATTTCTGCCGTTGTTCTTGCTGAGCCGATGTGAGTACTGGCACCAAGAGCTTTTCATGCTCCTGCGCCTTCATCATCTCCTTCACGAATAACGGATACAGTGGGTCCGTGGTGCTCATGGTAAATTGGAGTTTCTCCAATTGGCTGGTAACCTCAGCAAGGCGCTCTGTCTGTTGTGGCGAACGCTCGTCGAGACCCTGAAGCAGCCGCTTCTCTTCAAGAACAGCAATGGTCGGCAAGTCTAGAGCCGAACTCAGTCGAAACAAATCGCTAGTCAAAATAGCTTCGACACCCATTCCCCTGGGATCTTCATCGGGCGGGAGCGCTTCAATCTTCTTCTTCTCAGCGTTGAGATTCATCACACGAACCTCGTTCTGGGTTAAGCCCGCAAAGACCAGCGGATCGTGGGTCGCCATAATAATATGGCTTGTCGGTTTAGGTCCCAAAATATCGGCGACAAACTTGAGATATTGGACACTCCACGCCGGGTTCAGGTGAGTATCAGGCTCATCCAGTAAAAATAGAGCCTCCTCTTCATTTGTGAACCGGAGTAAACCCAATACCAAAAGCAGCTGTTGTTCTCCCTCGCTTAGCTCACGAAATGATATAGAGCCATCGACGTTCCTGACTTTAACTTTGACGCGGATTTCTAACAGGAGATCCGAGATATCGGTGCTCTCAAGCGTCTTAAAAAAATCCTGCGGGCGGTCGTAACTCTTCGCCAATTTGTCGAAGCCGCTCCTGTCCAAAAATAGGTTCCAACAGTCGATCTGCTTGGGTCGCTCTCGAAAATCTACATGCCGCGGCCGCAATTGCCTGATAGGAGCGATCGCGTAACGAAGAAGCGTTTCAAGAAACACCCGGGGAATGCCGGTCGCATCCCAAAATTGATCGGTTGTCTTCGTCTTTTTCCAGGTCGGCTTCTTGATTACAAATAATACAGACTCTAGGTCTAATATCCCGAAATGAGTTTCGAGAAATTTCTGCAACGTTTCATCTTTAGAACTATAGAATGCGAGTAGAACAAACTGTCCATGGGACGGCTTGGCCAAGAACAATGGACGAAACGGAAGACGATTAGGATCCGCGGTCGGGGACTTAAGCTTTTTGTAAAAAATGCGCTGGTGTTCTGTAAAATAATCCTGGAATCGGTCGCTCGCACCCGAGTAATACCCGAAAATGAATCTGGGGAGATAGGTGCTGTGGCCTAACTCGCCCTTGCCCATAAATTTCGCTCTCGGCATAGCGTGGCCGTTAACTTTAAAAGTCGGATGCTCTCCGCCGGTTAATGCTTCAATTGCGATCGCGTTTTGGTTGCAAATGTAGAGCAGCGTGTAAGCAAAGGGCGCCGGATGATTGAGCGTAAGCTTACTGAAGATGCTTACGAGCGCCTCGAGTACATTGGATTTTCCAGCTCCGTTCGGCCCGACAAGAACAGTATGTGGAACATTGGATTTCGCATCAAAATCGATTCTAAAATCCCGGAGATTCTTGAAGGCTGGAATATAAAGGCTGTCTAATTTCATGGAATGACCTGCCATCTTTCTTGGGCGACACGAGTGGCGGCTAAACGCTCAATGTGGTTTTGGCTTAATTCATCCATAAGAGCCTCATAAAATCGCTCCATATCTCTCGCAATCGCCGGGTCGTAACCCGCACGTTCATACAATTGCACTGCGGTCAATGGGCCGTATTGCCGTAGAACGCTCGTCAGATTCCCAAAAATACCAGTGGCGCTCATCTTGATCCGGGGACCTCTGCCCGAGACTTTCAATTTAGCGGCAAGATCAGCGGCGGTAGACCGTCTCGATCGTTCATTTTCAATTTGAGTTAACAAAACGTCTACCGGTTCGTCTTCGCTTCTTGGTGACGAAAGCCGCCCAGTCGCCGCCTGCTCGAGAAGCGACCTCCGAAGCAACCCAACATTGTCGAGACTCTGCGCAACGGTCTTTGCCTGTTCGTCAATGCTCGCAGATTTAGCCGCCAATTGGATCGCAATCTTCTTTTGTATGCGCAATGCGGGCAAACTGATCATGGAATTCATGAACTGTCCTCGCGAGAGATGCCCGAGGCCTCCGCCGCCTTTCGCGGCGGCAACATAGTCATCGAGCTGGCATTGCAGGGAATAGAAAAGGAAGTCTCGATCGACCAGTGTTGGGTCGTAAACGAGCTTAAAAATATGCTGATTCAATGCTGCGAGTGGACCCCGCCATATGAAGGCACCGAAAGAAGTCCCCGGAGTGCCCGACCATGCGAACAACAAGTCGCCAGGATTGACCAGATTCTTTGGGTCGACGGTTCCTGAATAATAGTTAAATGGCGCCTCGGGATCTCTTAGGTTCTGGATGCGGATGATAGGAAGGCCATGGGTATCCCATTCCGTTGATCGAAATGACCGGCCATTTGTGGCAGTCAGTATCTCATGGAGACGAACTTCTTTTTGTGGCGATCCCGTAGAGTCCTTGAGATTCGATAGCGCTTCATCGAGAATCGAGATGCGCGATAGGCCAATCTTCTTACCGGCCGATTCAAGGGAAATTTGCGCCTGCTTGAGATTGTCTAGCTTTGCTTGCAATGTGGCCACCACCCGCCCCTGTTCTGCTAGGGATGGAAGGGGAAAGGGCATTCCTGCCAATCGATCGGCACCGAGATGTCCGATTCCCACTCCCCGGGACATTCGCGCGAAAAGGCCATTCTCTGCGTAATGCAGAAACACGAAGTAAGCGAATTCGCTGCTAATTACATACGGGCGGAATCGTATTACAGTGTTCTGAAAGCAGCACAGATCTAACTCCCCGCGCCATATTGCCGGTCTACCTACTTGGTCGGTACTTCCCGAAGCCTCAGAAAGAAGGACGTCACCATCCTTCAGTTTATAAATCTCGTGTTCTGCCGGCGGAAAATCCATCTCGTAGACGTCATCCATTTTGAGACCGTCCCATGTGATATTGGCGGCCCGCAAATATTTGACTGGGTTAGCAAGACTGCGGTTCGAAGGTGTACGCTGCTTACCTAGTCTAATCTCACCGACATCTCGAACGCTCACCGTGCGCCAACGGTCCTCTATGAGGCCTGACTCAAGTGGGCCGGATGCATCTAGACCCAGTAGAGGATGCCTGGGAAGTTGAGTTGGCGATTGGGGCATTTGTGCGCCAGTATCGGTAGGAGCGAGCGCCTCGGGCTGCGAGGCAAATTGCGTAAGATGGCTCAATCTGCCGAATCGCCGCAGCCGCCGGCCGATTCGGCCGGCGCCGTTGATCGATGCGGTGACCCAGAGCAGAGAAACTCGGCAACTGTTTTGAACAGGTTACTCGCTGCCGCCACGTCCGTTTGCTATGGGCACAGCGGAAGCCGGCGAGATTTACCGCTCGATTCCATGGATCATATGTCAAAATACGGTTCCAGGTCTCACCGACCATCGGCGCCCCTGAGGCGCGGGCTATGCCGGAACCGAAGAAGAACGCTACGCGCTTCATCCGCAGGGTTTAGGAGCCTTCTGGCGGGGACTGCAACCCTTGGGCAATGGCGTGCAGGAACCGGGCCGCTGAAACACCTCCGCGTTGGGTCCCATGTAGGGCGCATAAGTGCATAGGAGATCCTCGATTTCGGCAGCACTCAGTCCGTCGAAATCAGCGAGAAACTCATTCCGCGGGATGCTCGGCCTTTTTACATTTAATCCCAGACGTTTGGCGCCCTTTCGCGTGCCAGCATGCAGGTAGACCTCCTTGGGTTCGAGGGCCTGACCTCGGCCAATGCGGATCGCGGTGTCGTAGACGGTCAATTCGGCAACACCTTTGATACGCTCCGATTCGAGGATCGCGAGCAATTCAGCGAACGACGCGGCCTGCGTGATGTCGAAGAGTCGCTCCTTGAGGCGGGTCGAGAATTTTGCCAATGCCGCTGGTGGGATCCGCCACTGGTGTTTGTGCTTCAGGCCGGCGGAGTTCTCTGCCAAGGCTGCCCTCTGGATCCTTTCAGCGTCCGAACCTTGGGCATAGTGCCGCGCCTCCGCCTTGGCTCTGGGGCGAAAGCGTGAGATGTAGTCATCGCGAATGTCCGACAGGAGGCTCATGGCTTCCATGTAAATCGGAATACCCGACAGTACAAGCCGAGGGCGGCATACAGTTTAGCACCGCTTCGTTCACGTTACGTCCCACGTAATGAACCGTCTCACGCTCCTTCGTTGTGATCTCCCAGATGTAGAGCCAGAATCCACGCTCGAGCAGTGCACCGTCGAACGCTAGTTGATGGAGAGATGGCTTCATAGGTCGTTAGCGCATGACCTCGCATCCCGACTTCATTGCTCCAATAGGCTCTTTATGGGTGCCCAATCCTTAAATTGCTCCCTGCGACCACGATACATACTCAAAACTCGTTGGCTGCAATGATATACAGGGATCATCGACGCACCCGTCGTGAGCATTATTGCCGCGTGTCGATTCACTGCGTCCCGAAGTCGTATCCGCCTTATTCCGAAGGCGTGACAAAGCGCCTGATAAGCCTTCTGACCAAGCGCAACAACGACCCGCGGGTCGACAAGCTCCACCTGGTCGCGGAGAAATGATACCCCGCAGTTTTTGAACCATTTGTCTTTTACCGGCGCTTGCACTCCCCCGGATTTAAGGCAGAGCGCTGCGTTCGTCAGGTAAACGCCGCTCCCACGGATCCGATTCGGCGCTGGGGCTATGTCGACGCCTACAGAGGCAAGGAGTTCTCTCAGCATCCTGTTTGTGCCGGTCGGAGTATCTATACCGTGTAGGCGTTCGAATGATTCAACGTCGCCCCATTCCTGTCCTACGATGAGGATGCGAGCGTCTAAATCCCCGTTCCAACAAGTCCAAGGCCCTATTTCTCCGCTGTCGAATGCTCCTCCGAGAACAGTTGCAGGATTAGTAAGCCCGATTGCAGCGCATCGATGGCATGCCTTGCGAGACCTAACCAACGCCGAATATCGCGCGGCCTTCGTCTGCATGGTTGTCATTAAAGTGAAACGGGTTTGATCGATATTGATCCTAAATAGCAACGCCGACAATGTTCGCGCCTGAACCGGCTGGCAATGGCTAAGGAATTATCCGACCGCGTCCCCGTTTTGTCTGATCTAGATAAGGACAAGTGGAAGAAGGCTGAGAAGCTTCGGGACGATTTTGTTCGGTACTACACGATTGATCGGATCCTGGATCTTGAGCTCGCCGGGTTCGTGATTGGAAAGGGGGGGAGACATCCCCCACCCAACCGCACCGACCAATCGGGTTTTCAATCGTTTTCAACGGCCCACAACCGTTGAGAGAGGCTTTCAACGCTTGTCAATGAAGCGGGCCTCTGGCGCCATGATCCGTGGGACCCGAACCGTCACAATCGGGACCTCGCGAATGGTCCAGGCGCCAAAGATTTGAGAACCAACTTGAACTCGGACTTGATTGAGCTGGCTCGGAACAGATTAACTGACGATCAGGCATCGGGCAACGTTGAGCGAACCTGATTGGAAGTAGCATCTTCTCCTTGGATATGCTCAAAATGGCACCGGAGAATTTCATTCTGCCCCTCATCCACCAAAAGGGCGTTAAGGATCGGAATCAGACCACCGTTCGCATTCCGTTTTCGCGCGATAGGTTGCCAATTTCACGATCTCAACATACCAGCTAGTCTTCCAATTTCACTCTGTCTTATAGGCACTCATCAACCCCAAGGCATCCCAAGCAACTATGTTTAAGCAAGCCTTCAAGAACATCGACGACGTGTTGTGGAAGGAAGCCGGTTGCACCACCGAACTGGACTACACCGAGCAGACCTCGTGGCTCCTGTTTCTGAAGTACCTCGACGGACTCGAACAGGACCGCGCGGACGAGGCCAAGCTGGAAGGCAAGAAGTACACGTTCATCCTCGACAAGCTCTACCGCTGGGAAAGCTGGGCCGCCCCCAAGAGCAAGGACGGCAAGCTCGACCACAATTCAGCTCTGACCGGCGATGACCTGCGCGACTTCGTCAACCTGAAGCTGTTCCCATACCTGCATGGATTCACGCAGAGAGCGACCGGGCCGGACACCATCGAGTACAAGATCGGGCAGATTTTCGGTGAGATAAAGAACAAGATCCAGAGCGGCTACAACCTGCGCGAGATCATAGACCACATCGATGAGCTGCGCTTCCGCTCGCAGACCGAGAAGCACGAGCTGTCCCACCTCTACGAGGCGAAGATCAAGAACATGGGCAACGCCGGTCGCAACGGCGGCGAGTACTACACCCCGCGGCCCCTGATTCGAGCTATCGTGAAAGTCGTCCAGCCGAAGGTAGGCGAACGTATCTACGACGGCGCTGTCGGCTCGGCGGGCTTCCTGTGCGAATCATTTGATTACCTGAAGTCCAAGGGCAACTTGACGACCAAGGACATGACGACCCTCCAGACCCGCACGTTCTACGGGAAGGAGAAGAAGTCACTGGCATATGTAATCGCGATCATGAATATGATCCTGCATGGGATCGAGGCCCCGAACATCATTCACACGAACACGCTGACCGAGAACCTTGCGGACATTCAGGATAGGGACCGGTACGACGTGGTGCTAGCGAACCCGCCCTTTGGCGGCAAGGAGCGGGCGGAGGTGCAGCAGAATTTCCCGATACGCACCGGCGAAACGGCCTACCTGTTTCTCCAACATTTTATCAAGATGCTAAGGGCGGGTGGGCGTGGCGGCGTGGTCATCAAGAACACGTTCCTGTCCAACACGGACAACGCCTCTGTTAGCCTGCGGAAGCTCCTGTTGGAGTCCTGCAACCTTCACACTGTGCTCGATTGCCCCGGCGGTACGTTTCTGGGGGCTGGTGTGAAGACTGTCGTGCTGTTTTTCGAGAAAGGCAGCAAGACCCGCAAGGTCTGGTTCTACCAGCTCGACCCCGGTCGGAACATGGGCAAGACCAACTCGCTCAACGACGACGACCTGGCGGAGTTCAGCGAGCTTCAAAAGACCTTCGCCGATTCGCCGAAAAGCTGGACAGTGGACGCCAAGTGCATCGACCCGGAGACGTTCGACCTATCAGTGAAGAACCCCAATGGACGTGAGGAGATAGCTCACCGTAGCCCCAAGGCAATCATGGCAGAAATCGCCGCGCTGAATGCCGAGAGCGCCGAGGTGCTGAAGAAGATTGAGGCGCTCATATGAGGAGCAAGTGGCCAGTGGCCAAGTTGGGGGAACTATGCGCTACAGGTGCCGGAGGCACTCCACTGAAAGCGAAACGAGAGTACTACGAGGGCGGTAATGTTCCTTGGCTGCTTAGTGGTGAGATTGCGCAGGGTGAAATTCGAGAAGCAACAACATTTATCACTCGGAGTGGGCTGGAGAACTCGAGTGCCCGGTTATTTCCCGTTAACACCGTGCTGGTCGCCATGTACGGGGCCACTGCCGGTCAGGTGGGTATTCTGCGATTCGAATCATCCACGAATCAGGCTGTCTGCGGTATCATGCCGGGGCGCAATTTCATTTCAGAATTTCTGTTCTACCTTTTGCTTTCGAAAAAGGACGAGTTGGTAGCGCAAGCGGTCGGTAACGCCCAGCCGAATATATCACAGGTTAAGATCAGAAATCTTGGTGTCCCAATCGTACCCCTCATCGAGCAGAAGCGGATCGTAGCCATCCTCGATGAAGTGTTCGAGGGTATCGCCACGGCCACGGCCAACGCCGAAAAGAACCTTCAGAACGCCCGCGCCCTGTTCGAGACTTTTTCAAACGGCGTGTTCACGAAGCGCGATGGGGACACCGAAAAGAAGTTGAGCGAAGTGTGTGCGATCACATCAACCCTCGTAGATCCCCGACAAGACGAGTTCCTCGATTTGATCCATGTCGGAGCGGGAAACATCGTATCTCAGACCGGCGAGTTTATTGAACTCAAGACTGCGCGTGAAGAGAGACTGATCTCCGGTAAATTTTGCTTTGACGAGTCTATGGTACTTTACAGCAAGATTCGTCCCTACCTTATGAAGGTGGGACGTCCTGACTTCAAAGGTCTGTGCAGCGCCGATATGTATCCACTCGCACCGTTTTCGACCGAAATCTCGCGTGATTTTCTATTCCACCTACTGCTGAGCAAACCCTTCACCGAATATGCGATCCAAGGTTCGGCCCGTGCAGGGATGCCGAAGGTCAATCGAGAGCATCTGTTCGAGTTCAGGATTTGGTTACCCCCTCTGACGAAGCAAAAGAGAATAGCCGCAACACTCGATAATCTCCACGAGAAGACCCAACATCTCGCTGCTGTCTATGACCGCAAGCTCTCCGCGTTGGACGCACTGAAAAAGTCACTGCTGCACCAAGCATTCGCAGGAGCCCTATAAAATGCCCTCGAACCAGCAGGATAAGGCGCTACTCCTCGCGACTGCTCGGACTGTTGCCCGTGAATTGCGCACGCGTTGCGAGGGAACACGGATGCGTATCCGCGAGCCCAAAAAGATTTCGATCCAGAAAACGGACACCGATGGTTGGGAAGCTGACATCGGCAATCTGGGTAAGGGGCAGCCCATTCTTGAAATGTGGTTGGATCGCTACTCGGGGCACCCAACTCGAAAACTCAATGCATGCTTCTGGAGCAGGGAACCTAAAAAGATCATATCGCTTAGCAGAAACGTCTCTCACCTTCTTTGGCCCGTGCGGCGAGTTGTGCAAGCAGACGTCAAAAAGGATGGCTTCTATTTCCTGGCAAAGAAGCTGAGTCGAGCAGAGTTCAACAAGCCAGTACTTGAGAACTACAAGGGCATAAAAAGCCATTTTTTCGGATTTTACGATCCGACCCGAAACACTCAATCTGGCGTTAACGCTTACTTTTCCGAAAGGGCTACCGCCTTTTTCGTCGATGTCGTGCGATCACAACCCGGTGCGTCGAAAGAGGACATCCATCCCGGGATATATCCCCGTTGCGAGAACCGAAGCGTCGTCCAGTCCCATCTCGCACGTGAACGAAGTGCCTACCTTGCGGTTGAATGTAAAAAACGCGACGGATATTGTTGCCAGGTGTGCAAGATGACCTTCGCCAGCACATATGGACGAGAACTCGGTGCTTCGTTCGCGGAGGCGCATCATATCAAGCCGCTCGGTAAGCAGCCCGACAAAGTGCGTACGAAAATTGAGGACCTTATTACCGTCTGCGCCAATTGCCACCGAATGCTTCACCGGATGGACGGCAAGTCCAGCGATGTGAAAAAGCTTAAAGCGATCGTGCGGACGCACGGGAAAGACCGTCGGTAAGAAACAATATGAGCAATCAAACTCCATTTACCTTGCGAATTTTCGTGGCCGATGGGGATCCTGACGGACTGCGGCTCGTCGAACGGTCGAATTGGAACGGAAAGGCCGTCGTATTTCCCCGGGTCCTTTTCACCGAGGTACGGAACCGGTCCGAATTTCTGCAAACGGGTGTCTACCTGCTGCTAGGCCCTCGACCGAATGGCGATGGCGACATGGCTTACATCGGCGAAGGCGATCCAGTTCGACCACGCCTCGAGAATCACTACGCGAGCAAGGATTTTTGGACCCGCGCCGTCTTCTTTGTGGCCGGTCCTGGTCAACTGAACAAGGCCCATGTGCAGTATCTGGAGGCCCAGTTGGTTTCTCGGGCGAAAGCTGCTAAACGGATGCCGCTGGAAAACGGAAATAGTCCAACCGAACCGACCCTATCTGAAGCCGACCGGGCCGACATGGATGTGTTTCTCGGCAACATTCTTGGTATATTGCCAGTCCTTGGCATTCACGCGTTCGAGAATAGCCCGCTCACAGCGGCCAAGCCCGATAGCTCAATTCTCAATTGCCATGGTCGAGGTGCCATGGCTACCGGCCACGATACGCCCCAAGGCTTTGTCGTTCGCTCGGGATCGCAAGCTGCAGTTGATGAGGTGCCCTCGCTGAAGGAGCATCTCGCGAACATAAGCGAGCTCCGTGCCGACCTCGTGAAGAGTGGCGTATTAATTCCCGACGGCAACGTGCTGCGCTTCACGCAAGACTATACGTTCAATTCGCCATCACAGGCGTCTTCAGTTGTCTTCGGTCGTTCTTCGAACGGGCGGACAGATTGGGTGGACACAAACGGAAAGACCCTAAAACAGCTTCAAGAGGCGCAGACAGAACGCTGAGTCTTCGATCAAATATGAACGAGGCCGAGACACGCGCCGATCACATTGACCCTGCTCTGAAGGCGGCTGGTTGGGGCGTCGTGGAGGGGAGCCGGATTCGGCGCGAGTATCAGATAACGCTTGGCCGACTTGAAGGTCGTGGTCGGCGCGGCACGCCACTTACGGCCGACTACGTTTTGGAGTACCGGAACACAAAGCTGGCTGTCGTCGAGGCTAAGGCGTGGGAAGAGAAGCTGACCGAGGGAGTTGCACAGGCAAAGAACTACGCCGGGATGCTGGCCGTCCGCTTCACCTACTCTTCCAACGGACGCGGCGTCTATTGCATCGACATGGAGACGGGCAAGGAAGGCGAGAAGGCCCGCTACCCCACCCCTGACGAGCTATGGGCCATGACGTATGCCAAGGCGAACGTTTGGCGCGACCGCTACTTGGCCGTTTCATTCGAGGACAAGGGCGGCTCCCACGCCAGTCGCTACTATCAGGACATAGCGGTCGAACGGGTGATGCAGGCTATAGCTGACGGCCGGCAGCGCATTTTGCTCACGCTCGCGACGGGCACAGGGAAGACGTTCATCGCATTTCAGGTGGCATGGAAACTTTTCCACAGCCGCTGGAACCTGAGCCGCGAGCCATCACGTCGCCCACGTATCCTGTTCCTTGCCGATCGGAACATCCTCGCCAACCAGGCCTACAACGCCTTCTCCGCTTTCCCCGAAGACGCACTGGTCCGAATCGCGCCGGGCGACATCCGCAAGAGGGGCAAAGTCCCTACCAACGGCAGCCTGTTTTTTACCATCTTCCAGACTTTCATGAGTGGCCCACCGAAGGATGGAAAGCCGTCGCCCTACTTTGGCGATTACCCCCCGGACTTCTTTGATTTCATCGTCATTGACGAGTGCCATCGGGGTGGAGCACAGGACGAAAGCAACTGGCGCGGCATCCTCGAATACTTTGCCCCAGCGGTGCAGCTCGGCCTCACGGCCACCCCAAAGCGGAAGGACAACGTGGACACCTACGCCTACTTCGGGGACCCAGTCTACGTCTATTCGCTTAAGGAAGGTATCAACGACGGCTTCCTTACGCCGTTCAAGGTGAAGCAGATCTCCACCACGCTCGACGACTACGTCTACACGCAGGACGACGACGTCGTCGCGGGACAGGTTGACGAGGGACGGCGTTATACCGAGCCGGATTTCAACCGAATCATCGAAATCAGCGCTCGGGAAAAGAAGCGGGTGGACGTGTTCATGGAGCAGATCATCCAAAGCGAGAAGACGCTGGTCTTCTGTGCTTCGCAGGCGCACGCGCTGGCAGTCCGCGACCTCATCAACCAACTCAAGACCAGCAAGGACCCGAACTACTGCCAACGTGTAACTGCGAACGATGGTGTGCTTGGCGAACAACACCTTCGTGATTTTCAGGACAATGAGCGAAACAGTCCGGTCATCCTCACCACGTCCCAGAAACTCTCAACCGGCGTAGACGCCCGAAACATCCGAAACATCGTCCTAATGCGCCCGATCAACTCGATGATCGAGTTTAAGCAAATCATCGGCCGAGGCACTCGGCTCTACGAAGGCAAAAATTACTTCACCATCTATGATTTCGTGAAGGCCCACCACCACTTCAACGATCCAGGGTGGGACGGCGAGCCATTAGATCCTGAACCAAGGACCCCACGGCCGGAGCCGCCTATCCCGCCGGAGCCTCCCGGTCCTACCGATCCGCCTCCGCCGCGCGAGAAGATCGTCGTCAAG
>Ga0302319_10003798_pt1 | contig 31288 bp, 27 predicted proteins | sample Bog_T0_2_FD_203319 | JGI IMG/M metagenome (GOLD analysis project Ga0302319, IMG submission 203319) | Peat permafrost microbial communities from Stordalen Mire near Abisko, Sweden - Bog_T0_2 | ecosystem: Environmental > Terrestrial > Soil > Wetlands > Peat | place: Sweden: Abisko, Stordalen Mire... | reverse complement strand
CTAGTTGGAAATCTTGCGGGCACCTTGAAAGTAGCCAAATCCCCCGACGGCGGTGTGTACCCGGTGGGTTCGGTGATTCAGCTCGTGCCGACCGAGGTCATGGTCAAGCAGCCCAAGGGCTTTAATGAAATCACACACGATTGGGAATTCTTCGAACTCAACGTGTCCAAAGACGGCACTTCGATCAACAAGCGCGGATTTGCCGAGGTCGTCAACCGCTTCGGCGGCAACTGCTTTGGGTGCCATCTGAAGGCCGAAACGAAATGGGATTTTGTTTGCGAAACCAGTCATGGCTGCGATCCGATTCCTCTGACAGAACCGATGCTAAAAGCGCTCCAACACACGGACCCGCGATGTCCTGGCTCGGATACCGTGAGCGCCGAGGACGCCCTCTCTCTCAAACAGCTTCGAGAACTATTGCAACCGAAGGCGCCGACGGACCATAAGAGCGGATAGGTGAGTGAGTTGCGAGTTTATCGCAAAGCGCCGCTGCGTCGAGGATTCCAACGTGACGCGCTGACGAGTTTCTAGCTCGTACCGTCACGGATGCGGCAATTTGCTGCGCTCACGATTGACGGTAACTTACGCGATTCGAATTGGGCGCGCCGGCGCGCGCAGCACTATAACGACTCCAGCGATTGCCACGAGCGCGCCCGGAACCGCCGCGAGGACGGGCCACTCATTGAGCAGTAGGCGCAAGCAGTCCCGCCGTGAGCGCCACAGTGTCCAACTGCTGTCGTGCGGCGGGCGAGCTCGCAACTTGGTCCACCATGGCAACATTCCTATACAGTTTCCGGATTCCCAATATACGACCTGCGCGTCTCCGCGTCCGTGGTGGCAATCAATAGCGGTGCGATCACCAGCGTCAGCTGGACGCGCAGCGGCAGATTGCGGATTGCGCCGGCGAATCGGGCGGCGATCGATTGCATGACAGCTCCAGTGGTTGGTTCCGGTCGCTGCCTGTCGGCCTCGGCGTGGCAAGGCCCCCCGCTCCGGGACGTTCGGGTCACACGCTGCAGCTTCATGGGATATTTGATGGTGGCTGACGATCGCTTCAGCGCACCGACTTCGCGCCGGCGGCGCCGCAAGCCCATTGAAAATTCAATTCGCCGAGGGTGCCGGGAACAATCGGATTCCAGGGCTGCTTCGGTTCCCCCTCGACCGATTCCTCGCTGCCTTTGAGATCGTTCGCCGTATAGTAGATCACGAGCAGCGGACGCGAGCGCTCGCGGGCGCAGTCGTATTCGACCTTCTGAACCAGGCTCAGAAACGGAGTGCCGCCAGGATTTTGCTGCGTTTCGGCAAACTCCTGGCGCAGCCAGACAGTCACGCCTTTGCCCGAGCGCTTCAATTGATGGTTGGTGCTGAACGTGGCCCAGGATCCGTCGGTCGCGACGGTTCTGAATTCCCAGCCGCCCGAACTCATCGGGTCGAGCGTGCGCACCCAGGCCATCGGATCGGCGCGGCGCGCGGCCCGCTCGCGCTCCAGACGCTCGGCCTTGGCCTTCTGATCCGCAGCGGCGGCCACGCGCTGCGCCTCCCAGTTGCTCAGCTGCTCGGGCGTCTGCGCGGCCGATCGGCCGGGCGCGCACGCCAACAAACAAAGCAGCATGAGTGTGGCCATCGACGAGACCAAGCTACGCATGCTCGGATCTTGCCATGTTCGGGACTTGTGTGCTCAGCGGCGCGCCGACAGCCGGCATCACAACGTCCCCGAAGACCCGGCATCCTTTCCAGGTCTTGAGGAAATGTCACCCTCCTCCTTGAGGGTGTTGGGCGCCGAGCGGCGGGGGGGCCGCCAGGCAGATGATTCCATTGCCTCGCTCGTCAGCATCCGATCCTACACACCGTCCGTCCCCGGCGGCTGTAGGCAAAAGCAGACAACCGCCATCTCGGATCCGCAACATGCCCCCGTTGAATCCCTAAGTACCGGCCGGTTATCGGATCTGTCGGCGTAATTCCGACACCGCAATTGGGAGTTCCGTCATGTTTGCCGCGCGCTGAATTCGATATCATTCCTCACGGCTGGGAAACCGACACATTTACTTACCTTAATTCCCCCTATGAACGATTCGAACTCCTCGTCCAATTCAACGACGACCCGAGCGACGCTCAAGCTGAAAGCCGGCGCACGAAAACCCCGACCTGAAGCCAAAATGGCGCCGACCCCTCCGCCACAGAACACCGCCAAAACCAAGCCCGGCGCTCGCTGGTCGGACGATTACGTGCAGCGCATGCAGGCGGACATGGATTTGCTCACCTCCCGCTGAGGAAGCGACTTCGCGCACGCGCACCCGAGGATGATCAGCGGGCTCACTTCGAATAGCTGGGTCACTTCGAATACAGGATCATCTGCGTGCAGCGAAAGAGCGCCAAGGTCCTTCCCGTTTCGCGGTGAGTCACAATGGCGTCCCAGACCTGGGTGCTGCGGCCGATGTGCGTCGGCTTCGCACTACATTCGACGGTACCGTCGCGTGCCGTGCTCAAGTGATTGGATTTCAATTCGATGGTCGTGAAGCCGGTTGCGCCCGGCGGCAGATGCAGGCGGCAGCCGTAGCCCGACGACGTATCCGCCAGCGTCACCACGCTGCCGGCGTGCAGGTAGCCGTTCGGTGCCATCAATGCCTTGCGGATCGTGAGCTCGGAGCGGATTTCCTCGGGGCTGGCGCGGGTGAACACGATTCCAAGATGGTCTGGAAAGTGATCAATGCCCAGGGCATTCAGATCCGCAACGGTCGGCATGGCGATTCCCCCCTCTCTCATTTGATTTCATCTTCCGGCAACGGCGCCAGCGCGCGGATCAGCTGCTCGCCGTGAAACAGGAATTGATAGGTCTTCAAGCCGACATAGCGGCCGTGCGAATTCCTGGCGTTGATGGTGGCCTTGACGATCCAGCCGTATTCCCGGGTCTCACTCATCAACAAAGCACCCGTCACCGCCTTCATGAAGCCCTTTTCCGGTATGCTGATGTCTTGAATCTGCATCGACTCGGGATCCTTCAGTCGCTCCTGAAAATAATGGCGGATTGCCATCGGGTAATTCACCGGTTCATCGCCGTACTTCGTCACGCCGGCCGGCATCGGCACACGGGTCGGCGTCGCGGGGTTTGCCGTACTGCCGTCGGCTATCCAGCTGTCCACCAGGCACTTCCAGCTGCCGGGTTGTTTGCGCCAGATCTCGACGACGCTGCCTCGCTCACTGAGGAGAGCACCACCGGCATCGGCATAGGTGAGTTCGTAGGCCCCGAGCACCTGCGCCAGGTCGGCCGACGGACCCATGTCCACCCGGGTGGCGTGCCATTGGAGCACGAGATGCGGCAGCGCCAGCAGCCGCGTGACCGCCGCCCGCACCGCTTCGGCACCGTTGGCGAGCGGCTCACGAGGCAGGAGGACGATGGCATCGGTTGAACAGAACGCCATCCAGGCATCCACGTTGCCGGTGCCGGCCGCCGCAGCCCAAGCGGCATCGGCCTTGCGCACATCGGCCTCGGCGGAGGCAAGATCGCCCATGGCGGTGGCCGCGCAAGACACACCGAGGCAGCACGAAAGACCCAACGAGGCAAGGAGCGGCTCGCGCAGCTTGTTCATTTCAGCTCCCGGTGCGCGGATGCGCGGCGGCAAGTATAGCGGTGGTACTCTAAAGCGGGGGACAGGAGCCTTGGCGGGGGGATCTGAGTCGACGTTCGGTGAGGTTCTTCATGTCGATGAGACTGCTGCGAACGGCACGCCGATTGCTCGGATTCTGGCGTCGCGGGGGCCAGGATCTGCGGCTCCTGTGGTTCGCGCTCAGGCATCCGCACCGCCCGGCATGGCTGATTCTCGCAGTGGCCCTCCTGGCGTTTTCGGCCTTCGAGCCGCTCAATTTCACATTGCCCTTGTTCGGCGTGATTGACGATCTTCTCGTCCTGCCGCTCGTGCTGCACTGGCTGGTCAAATGCCTTCCGCGCGAAATCCGCGGCGATTTCAACGCCAGGGGCTACCGGCCGCAGGGAACCTGAAATCCGATTTTCAGCGCAGTTGACTGTCCTTGCTGCCGCGCCGGTTGTAGCCCGTGAAGCGTGCCGCGTCGCGGTCCTGAACGTCCTGGCAGGACAGGCACAACCTGACACCGTGAATGGCATCGCGTCGCGCCTGAGGAATCTCGGCTCCGCATTCGGCGCAGTGGGTCAGGCTCGGTCCTTCACGCAAACGGCTCTGCGCACGATTGATCGCATCCTTGACCGTCGCGTCAATCTGATCCTGAACCGCACCATCCTTTGCCCAACCGGTGGCCATGTTGGAAATATGACATTCGAGGCGGGAATTGCAAGTGCTCGACCGGCAATTCATCGGCGCGCGAGGATGGCCCTCCGGCCGGCGGCCGCGATCTGCGCATCCTGGTCGGACTTGACTCCGGATACACCGATGGCACCCACGCAATGCTCATCGACGGTGACCGGCACTGCGCCTTCGAGCGCGATGATGTTCGGCACCGACAGAAACGCGTGCCGGCCATTCTTCACCACTTCTTCGTAAAATTTCGATTCCCGCCGCGACAGCGCCGAGGTGCGCGCCTTCTCGAGCGCAATGCCGGCTGACAGCGGCGTTGCGCCCGTCAGGCGCAGAAATCCCAGCAAATGCGCGCCATCGTCCACCACCGCGATGGATACGATCCAGCCATTGGTGTGCGCTTCGGTTTGCGCCGCGTCCAAAGCGGCTTTCACGTCATCGGCATCGAGCGAGAATCGCGGCTTCATTATCATCTCCAGTGGGGCGAAGGTCGGGGTCGGGGGCTCGACTTACACTCTACTCCGGCACCAAACTGCCACCGACGCGCTTTGGTCTCACGTCGTGCGGCGTAATCGTATATAGTTAGTATGCTAGCGATTCTAATCGCACCGAAGTCGTCCCTGTTTTCCATGCACCGCAGCAATTTTAACCCATTCCCACGCACGTCCAATCGGCTGTCCGTGCACCGCATGCAATGCTGATCGACCGCCAGGCGAACGGCCCCGTCCCGGGAGTCAACCATGTGGATCGTTAGGGTAGCGCTACAGCGGCCCTACACCTTCATCATGCTGGCGCTCTTGATCGTGCTGATGGGCGGGTATGCGATCCTGAACACCGCAACCGACATCTTCCCGAACATCAAGATCCCCATCGCGGCGGTGATCTGGCGCTATACCGGCCTGCAGCCCGAGGAAATCGCCACCCGCATCGCGCTCAACTCGGAGCGGACTGCACAGACCACCGTGAACGACGTGGAGCACACCGAATCGCAGTCGGTCAGCAACACGTCCGTGGTCAAGTACTTCTTCCAACCCGACGTCGATCAATCGCTCTCGTTCGCCCAGATCGTCGCCATCTCCGAGGTACAGCTGTCGAATTCCCCGCCGGGCACGACGCCGCCGTTCGTACTGTCATACAACGCCTCGAGCGTGCCCATCCTACAGCTGGCACTGTCGAGCGACACGCTGCCCGAATCGCGGATTTTCGACCTGGCCAACAACATCGTGCGCACCCAGCTGGCTACCGTCGGCGGCGCCTCGCTGCCCTACCCCTTGGGCGGCAAGACGCGCCAGGTGCAGGTCGATCTGGATCCCGACGCGCTGCGCGCCAGGGGCCTGTCCGCCAATGACGTCGTGGCGGCCATCAATGCCCAGAATCTCATTTTGCCGGCGGGCACCGAGAAGATGGGACCGGTCGAGTACTACGTCAAACTCAACGCAAGTCCGACCCAGATCGAGGATCTGAACAACATCCCCATCCGCACCCAGAACGGCAGCGTCGTCTACATTCGAGACGTTGCGCATGTGCGCGACGGTTATTCGCCGCAGACCAGCATGGTGCGCCTCGAGGGGCGGCGCGCAGTGCTCATGACGGTGCTGAAGACGGGCTACGCGTCGACCATCGACATCATCAACCAGATCAAAGCGAAGCTGCCGCAAATCCGCGCGGCGCTCCCGCCGGAGCTGCGCCTCGCGCCGTTGGGCGACCAATCGATTTTCGTGCACTCCGCTATTGACGGTGTGATCCGCGAGGCGGTCATCGCGGGTGCGCTGACCGGATTGCTGATCCTGCTGTTCCTCGGCAGCTGGCGCAGTACCCTGATCATCACCATTTCCATCCCGCTGTCCATTCTCGCCTCCATATCCTGCCTGTCGGCGCTCGGCCAGACCATCAACATCATGACCCTGGGAGGACTCGCGCTTTCGGTGGGCATTCTGGTGGACGACGCGACGGTGACCATCGAAAACATCAACTGGCACCTCGAGCACGGCAAGGACGTCGAGTCCGCGATTCTCGACGGCGCGCGCCAGATCGCGTTGCCGGCGCTGGTCTCGACCCTTTCCATATGCATCGTGTTCGTGCCCATGTTTCTGCTCGTCGGCATCGCCAAGTACCTGTTCATTCCGCTGGCGGAGGCGGTGGTGTTCGCCATGCTGGCCTCCTACCTGCTGTCGCGAACCTTGGTGCCGACGCTTGCGAAGTTCTGGCTGAAGGCACACGACCGCAACGTTCGCCTCAAGGTGCGCGGCGCGCTGTCGCGGTTTCAGGCCGCGTTCGAACGCGCCTTCGAACGCCTGCGTGAAGGCTACCGCCTGATACTCAACGTCGCTCTGCATAACGGCAAGCCCTTCGCCGCGATATTCCTGGGCGCGATGGCCGCCACCGCCCTGCTCGCGTTTCCCCTGGGACCCCTGCCGGGCCTCGGCCAGGATTTTTTCCCGTCGGTCGACGGCGGCCAGATCAAATTGCATTTGCGCGCCCGCACGGGCACCCGCATCGAGGAAACGGCGGCGCTTTGCGATGCGGTTGAAGCAACCATCCGAACGGTGATCCCCGCGGATCAGATCGACAATATCGTCGACAATCTCGGGCTGCCGTACAGCGGCATCAACCTCGCCTACAGCACGTCGGCGCCGGTCGGTCCCGGCGATGCGGACATCTTCGTCAATCTGCGCGAGAATCACTCTCCCACCGCGGATTTCGTCCACAAACTGCGCCCCAGGCTCAACTCGGGCTTTCCGTCCACCACCTTCGCCTTCCTGCCGGCCGACATGGTCGGACAGATATTGAATTTCGGACTGCCCGCGCCGCTCGACGTGCAGGTCGTGGGCTTCAACACCGCGGGCAATCGGGTTTTTGCGAACCGCTTGCTGCAGAAGCTGCGAGGCGTGTCAGGGGCGGTGGATTTGCGAATCCAGCAGCCCGGCGACTACCCACAAATCAACGTCGATGTCGACCGCACCAAAGCCCAGCTGCTCGGGCTGACGGAATTGAACATCGCCAGCAACATGCTGGTATCGCTGTCCGGCAGCTTTCAAACCTCGCCGTCCTTCTGGATCGACCCCAGGACCGGCACCCAGTACAACGTGGTGTCGCAGGCACCCCAGTATACGATGGAAAATCTCAACGACCTGGCCAACATACCGCTCGGCACCAGCGGTCCGGGCACGGCGCAGATACTGTCCAATGTCGCCACATTTCATCGCAGCGTCTCGCCCTCGGTGGTGAGCCACTACAACGCTACGCCGGCGCTCGACATCTTCGGTTCGGTGGAGGGCACCGATCTCGGCTATGTAGCATCGCAGGTGAACAAGATCGTGGAGGAGTCCAGGAAGGATCTGCCGAGGGGATCGAATGTCGTAGTGCGCGGCCAGGTGCAGACCATGAAGGCCTCCTTCAACGGCTTGCTGATCGGGCTGCTTGCCGCCATATTGCTCGTCTACATGCTGCTGGTGGTCAACTTTCAATCGCTGCTCGATCCGTTCATCATTATCACCGCCCTGCCCGCCGCCCTGGCCGGAATCGTCTGGATGCTGTTCCTCACCCACACCACCGTCAGTGTGCCCGCCTTGACCGGCGCGATCATGTGCATGGGCGTGGCGACGGCCAACAGCGTGCTGGTGGTGAGCTTCGCCCGCGAACGCATGAACGCCGGCGACGATGCCTTCGAGGCCGCGCTGCAGGCGGGCTTCACACGACTGCGGCCGGTGATGATGACGGCACTGGCGATGATCATCGGCATGATTCCGATGGCGCTGGGATTGGGCGAGGGCGGCGAACAAAATGCACCGCTCGGCCGTGCGGTGATCGGCGGCCTGCTATTCGCGACCGTGGCGACGCTGTTCTTCGTGCCGGCCGTTTTCTCGATCATCCACGGACGCACCGACGCCGATTACCCTGCGGAGACTTCCAATGCCTGAGGCCCCCACGAGCGCCCAAGACGCGGCGCTCAAGAAGCGCGTGCTCCGCTACGGCGTGCTGCTGCTCTTCGTCGCCGTCGCGCTCGGCATCTGGGGCGAAGTCAGCCGGGTGCTGGCACGGAGCGCCCTGGGCCGCCAGACCGCGGAGGCCGCGGTGCCGACGGTGGTCACGGTGACTCCCACGCGCAGCAATCTGGGCGACAGCCTGGTATTGCCGGGAACCGTCACGGCCTTCATCGAAGCGCCGATCTACGCACGCACCAGCGGCTATCTGAAGGCCTGGTACACGGACATCGGAACGCGAGTCGTCAAGGGACAGTTGCTCGCCGAGATCGAGACTCCGGAGATCGATCAGCAATTGAGCCAGGCGCAGGCGGATCTGGCCACCGCGCGCGCCAATGAAGCCCTGGCGCAGAGCACCAATATCCGTTGGAAGGGATTGCTCGCCACCGATTCGGTGTCCAAGCAGGACGCCGACGAGAAGGCCGGGGATGCGGCGGCCAAGAAGGCCGCGGCTGACTCGGCGGCGGCCAACGTGGCGCGGCTGCGCGAATTGGAATCCTTCAAGCACGTGTTGGCGCCCTTCAATGGCGTGGTTACGGCGCGCAATACCGACGTCGGCGCCCTGATCAATGCCGGCCAGAGCGCCGGCTCGGAGCTGTTTCACGTCGCGGAGTCCGACAAGCTGCGCATCTACGTGCAGGTGCCCGAAGCGTACGCTGCGGCCATCAAAACCGGGGTTGATGCCGAGCTGAGCTTCACCGAGCGGCCCGGCAAGACCTACTCGGCGCGGATCGTTCGCACCGCAGAGGCCCTCGATCCGAATGTGCGCAGCTTGCAGGTCGAGCTGGCACTGGATAATTCCACCCACGAAATCCTTCCGGGCGCGTACACCGAGGTGCGGTTCAAGCTGTCGACCGATCGGCAGACGCTGCGCCTGCCGGCCAACACGATCCTGTTCCGATCCGCCGGCCTGCAGGTGGCCACCTTGGATGCGGACCGGCACGTGAAGCTGAAGAGCATCGTGCAGGGGCGTGATTTCGGCACCGTCATCGAGGTGCTCTCCGGACTGGAGCCGAATGACGTGGTGGTGCTGAACCCGCCGGATTCGATCGTGGACGGGGAGCTGATGCGCATCGCGCCGGCGAGCGCGTCATGATCGCCCGCCCGGCGGTCCTGTTGCTCGCCGGCGCCATGACGGCCTGTTCCTTTGCCCCGCACTACCGGACGCCGGACAGTGTGGCCGTACCACCGGCCTATCAGGAGGCCGGCGGCTGGCAGCTGGTGGACGCGAGCCGGCCGGCGGCAGCGCACACCGACTGGTGGCGCGCCTACGGCGATCCGCAGCTCGATGCGCTCGAGGCGCGCATCGGCGATGCCAACCAAAACCTGAAGGCGGCGCTGGCGCGCCTGCAGCAGGCCCGTGCCGACACCCGGATCGCCCGGGCGGATCTATTTCCAACCCTGAACGTCGGCCCCACCGTGACGCGCACCCGCACATCGGTCAATTCACCGCGCTACCCGACGGGCGATGAACCCGTGTACAACAATTTCGATCTGGAGGCGGACTTCTCCTACGAAATCGACCTGTGGGGACGGGTGCGCAATTCCGTCTCCGCAGCCAAGGCGTCCGAGCAGGCGAGCGCCGCCGATCTGGCGGCTTTCGATCTGGCGATCCGGGCCGAACTGGCCGCCGATTACTTCTCGCTGCGTGGCGCCGATACCCAGCAGGTGTTGCTGGACTCCACGGTGGACGCCTATGGCAAGGCGCTCGCCCTCACGAAGAATCTTTATGACGGCGGCGCGGCCGCCCTGGCCGATGTCGCGCAGGCCGAGGCGCAGCTCGAATCGGCGCGTACCCTGGCGGCCGATATCCGGCTGCAGCGTGCCCAGACCTTGCACGCGATCGCGGTGCTGCTCGGGGAAAACCCCTCGGCCTTTCAACTGACGGCAAGTCCCCTCACCGCCGACTACGCGCCGCCGCCGATCGATCCCGGACTGCCCTCCACGTTGTTGCAGCGGCGCCCGGACGTCGCCGCAGCGGAGCGGCGCGTCGCGGCCGCCAACGCGGGCATCGGCGTCGCGCGGGCGGCGTATTTTCCGGTGTTCAGCCTGGTCGCTTCGGCGGGATACGACAGCACCCGCGCCTCGACCTGGTTGCAGGCCCCCAGCCGCACCTGGTCGGTGGGGCCCACCGCCCTGCTCACGGTGTTCGATGCCGGGCGGCATCGCGCCCAATCGGCAAAAGCACTCGCGGTCTATGATGAGCAGGTGGCCGACTATCGCAGCACCGTGCTCACGGCGTATCAGGACGTCGAAGACAACCTGGCGGCGCTGCGCCAGCTGCAGCTGGAAGGCGGCAGCGAAGCCGCATCGGTCAAGGCCACGGCCACGGCGCTGCAGCAGGCGCAGTATCGCTACAAGGCCGGCCTAGTGACCTACCTCGAGGTGGCAACCACCGAGAACGCCGCACTACAGGCGCAGCTGGCCTCGGTCGACATTCAGCTGCGCCGGTTGAATGCCAGCGTGCTGCTGGTCAAGGCACTCGGCGGCGGCTGGCAACGGGGCGAATACACGGCGGCCCTGCCTCAGTGAGACGGCCCGGCGGCGCGCGCGCCGAACGGCGGCTTCGCCAACCAGATTACCGGCACCAACAGCAGGAACAGGCAGCCGATCAAGTGGAACACATCGCTCACTCCGAGCGTGCTTGCCTGCCGGGTGATGATACGGTCGACGTATTGGAAGGCATTGACGCCGCTGATGCCGAGCGCGTCGAGCCGCGGCTTATAGTCGGCCCAGCCGGCCGATGAATTTCTCACGTGTTCAGACAGCACCGCGTGATGGTAGTCGGTGCGCGTGTTCCAGATCCACACGGTCACCGCGGTGGCGATGCTGCCGGACATGGTACGCACGAAATTGCTCAGGCCGGAGGCCGAGGCCAGTTCATCCGGGCGCACGCCCGACAGCATGATCTGGTTCAGGGGCAGAAAGAAAAACGCCAGCCCCAAACCCTGCCAGAACCGCGGCAGCGCAAACTGGCTGAAGCTCGCCGTTTCGTTCAGGGTGGCGACCCAGAACACGCTCGCCCCGAACACGCAAAAGGCCACGCTCGCCGCCAAGCGCAGGTTCATGCGATTCATGTTGCGCCCGACGAGGGGCGATGCGAGCAGCGCCAGCAGGCCGACCGGCGCCACGGCCAACCCGGCCCAGGTCGCGGTGTAGCCCACGGTGGTCTGCAACCACAGCGGAAAGATGATGTTGACGCCGGATAGTCCGAAATAGGCTATGCCGATGACGATGGTGCCGACCCGAAAATTTCGCCGGCGAAACAACTGCAGCTCGACGACCGGATGCGCATCGGTGAGTTCCCAGGGAATCAGGAAGGTCAGGCTGACCAACGAGACCACGGCGGCGGCGGCAATCACCGATGAATTGAACCAATCCTTGTCGTTGCCGTTGTCCAGCATGTATTGCAGGCTGCCAACCCCGATGACCAGCAGTGCAAGACCGATCACATCGATGGGCAGCTTCACGCGCTTCGACTCCCGATGCCGCAGGATGCTCCAGCTGGCGATCGCGGAAAACGCACCCACCGGCAGATTGATGTAGAACAGCCAGGGCCACGACAGATTATCCGTGATCCATCCGCCGATGATGGGCCCGAAAATCGGTGCGATGATGATCACCATCGCCCACAGGGCGATCGCCATGCCACGCCGTTCGATGGGGTAATTGCGCAGCAGAATCGCCTGCGCCACGGACATCATGGGTCCGGACACCAATCCCTGGATGAGACGCGCCAGAACCAGCATCGGCAGACTGGTGGCCAGGCCGCAAACCGCCGAAAACACCATGAACAGCAGGATGGAGCTGACGAAGGTTCTGACCTCGCCGAAGCGCCGGCCGATCCACCCCGTCAGCGGCTGCATCACCGCGGCTGCCAGCATGTATGAACTGACCGTCCAGGTTCCCTCCGCGGTGCTGACGCCCAGGCTTCCCGAGATGGCGGGCACGGAGACATTGACGATGGTCATGTCAAGAATCTCCATGAACGACGCCGTCGCGATCGCCGCCGTCAGGAACAGCAGCTTGCCGCCGTGCAGTGGCGGGTATTCCAGACTCGCGCCCGGCCGGGACTCAGCCATGGGGTGTGATTGACTACCGGTCGCCGCCGAGATTGCGCCGGATCACCGCATCGGCTTCGGCATTGGCCTTGTCGAGATCCTGGGTGTAGACCTGGGTATCCGAGGCCGCGGTGGCCGGAATGTCCGGCGCCAGCACCGGGCCGTCCCGGGTCGTGGTGTCCACCGTCACGGTGGCCGACAAACCGACCCGCAGCGGATGCTGCTGCAAGTCCTTGTCGTCGATTTCGATGCGCACCGGCACCCGCTGCACCACCTTGATCCAGTTGCCCGACGCGTTTTGCGCCGGCAGCAGAGAAAACGCGGCGCCTGTGCCCGCCGCAACGCCCTTCACCCGGCCGTGGAAGATCGACGTGCCGCCGTACAGGTCGCTACGCACCTCTGCCGGTTGACCGATGCGCAGGCTGCGCAGCTGCACCTCCTTGAAATTGGCGTCTACCCACAGCGAATTCAGCGGAATGACCGTCATGAGAGCCTGACCGGCCTGGATGTGCTGACCGAGCTGCACACTGCGTTCGGCGACATAGCCCGTGACCGGCGCCAAGACCGCATTACGCTGTGCAGTGATCCAGGCATCGCGGTACGCGTCCTTGGCCTCGAGCACCGCGGGGTTGTCCGACACGGGGGCACCATCGACCAGGGCGTGCGCCGCAATCGACTGGCTCAGCGCCTGATGCAAGGCGGCGCGGGCAAGTTCCACGGCATCATGGGCGTGGCGCAACTCCTCCGGTGCGATGGCCTGATCGGATAGCAGCGGCTGGCGCTTCGCGAGATCGGTTTCGGCCTGGGCCAGCTCCAGTTTGCGTGTGGTGATGAGCGCATCGTATTGATTGGCAGTCGATTTCTCCTGGCGCACCTGGCGCACGGTTTGCGCGAGCGTGCTCGCCGCGCGGCTCAACGCGGTGGCCGCATCGATCGGATCGAGCCGTACCAGGGGCTGACCCGCTTTGACCAGCTGCGTATCGTCGGTCAGCACCGCCACGACCGTGCCGGAGATCTGCGCCGAGATCACCACCTTGTTGCCGTTCACGTAGGCGTCGTCGGTCTGTTCGCGCTTCGACAGGATGAGAATCCAATACAGCAACCACAGCAGGCCCAGCACGAGAAATACCGCGCCGATGATCAGCAGGATCCTGCGCCGTTTGCCATTGGTGGGCGCGTCGGCCGCCGCCGTCTCTACAGTTGCATTCATGGTGTTGCTTTGGTTGGAGTCAAATTGGAATTTGCCAGCTCGGGCGGACTGCCGTAGCCGCCGCCCAACGCCCGCTGCAGGCCGATGTCCGCCGACATCGCCGCCGCATCGAGCTGCATCAAGGCATCGCGCTGATCGATCCACGATTCGGTTGCCTGCAGTTCGACCCTGGCATCGATCACGCCCTGGCGCACGCGCGCCGCGGCGCTGGCCCGGTGCTGGCGCGCTGCGTCCACCTGGATCAACCGCTGGGCTCTTTGCGCGGCGAGCTGGGTACGCGTCAGCGCCTCGGTCGCGACGTCACGGGCGGCGTTGACCACGGTCTCGCGGTAGCCGGCGACGGCCGAATCCACCAGCGCCTGGTTCGCACCATAGCGCGCCTTCAGGCGGCCCGAGTCGAACAGCGGCAGATGCACGGCCGCGCCGATCAGCGGCACCCGGCTGTCGTACTCGATCAGCCTCTGGATGTCCATGCTTTGCAGCCCGGCCAGCACGTTGACCGAGACGTCCGGATAGAACTGGGCGCGCGCCGCATCCAGGTTCTTTTGCGCGGACTCGACGCGCCAGCGGCTGGCGGCGATGTCCGGGCGGCGGGACAACAGATCGAGGCGCGCGTCCTTCGGCAGGTCGGCGCCGACGGCCGGCAGCGGCTTCACCTCGAAGGCCGGCAACTCCGCGACGGAGCGTCCCACCAGCGCCGCCACGGCCACCCTGCGCAGCTGGGCCGAACCCTCGAGGCCGGCGATTTGCTCGCTCACCGCCGCAGCCGCAGCCGCGGTGGCGTGCAAGGTATCCGCAGAATCCAATTCAGCCTGCACGCGCTCGAGCGCGATCGATCCCTCGCGTTGCACCGCCGCCATGCGCTCCTTGGCGAGCGCGAGCCGGCCCTGATCGGCCTGCCAGCCGAAATAGGAGTCGGCAATGGAACTGGCAAGCAGCAGCGCTGCGGCGCTTCGATCCGCGCGCGCGGCATGCGCCTCGTCGACTGCCGCGGCCACGATGGCGCGTTGCTTGCCCCACCAATCGAAGGTGTAGCTCGCCTGCAATCCGAGATCCATGAGGTTGTACCAATGGAACCCCAACAGCTCCGGCGGGAACAGCCCGTTGTCGCTCAGCCGCTGGCGCGTGAAATCCGAGTTGGCATCCACCCGCGCACCCGCGGCGGCGCCCGCAACCCGCACCGACTCGCGTGCCGAGTCGAAGCGGGCATGCGCCGTCGCCAGGGTCGGGGAGGAAGCGAGCGCCAGGTCGATGAGTTTGTCGAGCGTGGAATCCTGGTAACGGCTCCACCAATCGGCAGCGGGCCAGGCACCACCCACGGCCAGATCCACTCCCGCCAGCGGCGCCTCGGCCGGCAGATCCACCGGCTTGGGCTTGGGGGGCAGCCCGGCACATGCCGCCAGCAAGACGCTCAAGCCGACCGCGAGCGCCAGCCTCATGGGGCGGACTCCACGATGCCGGTGGGGGCGGCCTCCACGATACCGGGCCTGGCGGCTTCGTCGAGCTTGGCCGCCAGACGCTTCAGTTGGCCGATGAGTTGCAATTGTTCGGCGTCGGAGAAGTCGCTGAACAATTCGCGTAAGGGGCCGAACAACGTGGGCAGCAGGCTGCGCACCAGGCTTTCGCCGGCATCCGTGATCCGCAGCACCATGCGGCGCCGATCCTGGGCACTGTGATCCCGGGTTATCAGCTGGCGGCCGACGAGCGCATCGCTGATGCGCGACATGTTGGCGGGGCTTTGGGCCGCCCTGGAACACAGGTCGCTCGGATGTGCGACCCCATCGGGCTGGCAAAACAACGTGGTCAGCACCCGAAATTCCGCCTCCGCCAGTCCCACCGGTCGAATGTGATGCTCCAACATCGCTCCCATGTCGCGGCCCAGAAACTGAATCAACCGGCTGAGCAGGATCCCATTGACGGGCGCCTGCGGCAGACGGCTGCTGAGCAGGGCAAGCCCCGCCTCGATCATCCGCAATTGAGAATGCACTTTCGTTTCGGAAGCTACCATAACTACTTGTTATCTAACAGTTGTCTTGTGTACATTATGCTTTAGAAATGTTTCATTTGCAAATAGTTCTTGCATCGGAAAACGACACGTGTCATTTTTGCCGCCGTGAGTACCGAAACCCCCACGCCTTTGGTTCATCGAGCCGGCCGGCCCCGCCGCGGCACCGAGATCGAACGCAGCGACGCCCTCATTCAAGCCGCCACCAAGGTTTTTCTGCGGGATGGCTACGGCCTGGCGAGCATCGACAAGGTGGCAAGCGAGGCCGGCGTGTCGACCCGGACCATCTACGAGCGTTTCAAGAACAAGGCTGATCTGCTGGCTGCCGTGATCACCCGCTTGGTGGACCGCGACTTGGCAACGGTATTCGCCACCGCGGAACTCGATCGGCTCGAGCCGCAGGAAGCCCTGACTCGATTCGGCCGCACGCTGACCCACCGGATGTGTGAACCGGAGGCGGTGGCCTTATGTCGCATCGCCGCCGCCGAAGCGCAGCGATTTCCCGAATTGGTGGCCAAACTGCGCTGCAGTGGCCAAGCGCGTCTCGAGGCCGCCCTGGCCACGTACTTTAGAGCGCAAATTGCCGGCGGGGCGCTCGCCCTCGACGATGCGGAGCGCGCCGCCGCCCTGTTCCTGCAGATGGTGAGCGCCGAGACGCGCGACTGCCTGCTGTTCGGCCCGGCGGATGCGATCGCCAAGATCGACTACACCGCTCATGTGAAACGGGTGGTCGACATTTTCCTGTTCGGCGCCGTGCCGCGCACCGCAGGCTCCAACCGAGAGATGGGCCACTCATGACGCAGAACGGCACGCGCCAGACATCTGTTGCGCCCGGCGTACGACCTGCGTGGTCTGCCGCCGCGGCCACCGCGCTTCTGGTCGGCTGCGCGGTGGGCCCGAACTTCAAGCCACCGGCGCCGCCCGCCGCCCACGGCTACGTGGCGGGCGCGCTGCCATCCACGACCTCGGCGGCGCCCGGCAACGGCGGTGTGGCCCAGGACTTCGTCAACGGTCTCGACATTCCGGGCCAGTGGTGGACGCTGTTCCAGTCGAGGGAGTTGAATGCGCTCATCGACCAGGCGTTGACGCACAACCCGACGCTTGCAGCCGCGCAGGCCGCTCTGCGGCAGGCCAATGAGAATACCGCCGCACAACGCGGCCTGTATTACCCCAGCATTTCGGGATCGGTGGGTACGCAGCGCGACAAGGCGTCGGCCGCAGAATTAGGCCTGCCCGGCTCGTATCTGTACTCGCTGAACAGCGCCTCGGTGAACGTGTCCTACACCCTCGATGCATTCGGCGCCAACCGGCGCGCCGTCGAAGCGCTGCGATCCGAGGCCGACTACGAGCGGTTCGCGCTGGAGGCGGCGTATCTCAGCCTCACCGCCAATATCGTCACCTCGGCGGTGAGCGAGGCTTCGTTGCGGGCGCAGGTCGCCGCCACCGAGGCGATTGCGCACTCGCAGCAGCTGCAGCTCGATATCATTCAACGGCGCGTGGCCGCCGGTGGCGCGTCGCGCGTCGACCTGGCGCAGCAGCAGTCGACGCTGGCTTCCACCCTCGCGACCCTGCCGCCGCTAAAGGAGCAATTGGCGCAGCAGCGCAATCAACTCGCGACCTACGTCGGCGCACTGCCGGCCGACTATGCAGGCACCGAATTCAGCCTGGATTCGCTGGCGCTGCCGCAGCAGCTGCCGGTTTCCCTGCCCTCGAAACTGGTCGAGCAGCGGCCGGACGTGCAGCAATCCACCGCCCTGCTGCACCAGGCCACGGCGCAGATCGGCGTCGCCACCGCCAATCTACTGCCGCAAATCACGCTGTCGGGCAGCTATGGGGGTGAGGCCGCGAGCATGTCGAAGGTCTTCTCGCCCGCCTCGGTGGTCTGGAGTCTTGCCGCGTCGCTGACGCAGCCGATATTCAAGGGGGGCCAACTGGTGCACCAACGCCGCGCCGCCGTGGCCGCCGCTCAGGAGGCGGCGGCCAACTACCAGGCAACCGTGCTCACCGCATTCCAAAACGTGTCGAACACCTTGTATGCGCTGCAGGCCGATGCCGATGCGCTCGCGGCGCAAACCGCCGCGCAGCATGCGGCGGCGGACAGCCTGAGCCTGGTACAGGCGCAGTACAAGAGCGGTGCTGCCAGCTACACCCAGGTGCTGACCTCCGAACAGGCCTATCAAAGCGCCGAGGTGGCGCTGGTCAAGGCCCGTGCACAGCGCTTTGCCGACAGCGCCGCATTGTTCCAGTCATTGGGTGGCGGCTGGTGGAACCGCGATGACGTCAACGCAAAATCAATCGAATGTTGCAAGGGGCCTCAGTGAGCAATATCAATACCGGGATCGCAGACGGCGGCCACGCGTCGGTCAAATGGTCGGCCATGATCAAGCCATTGATCGTCCTGGTGGCGGTGGCAGCGCTGCTGCTGGCAGCCATCTATGGCTGGCAGAGTTTCGTGGGCAGGATGATGAAAAAAGGCATGGCGGCCGCCGCCACCGCCCCGCAGGTGGTCTCGGCAATTGCCGCCAAGCCCACGGTGTGGCAGTCGCAGCTGCACGCGGTGGGCAGCCTGCGGGCCGTGCGCGGTGCGGACCTGGCCGCGGAAATCGGCGGCGTGGTCGATGCGCTGAACTTCGATTCCGGCAATCAAGTGCAGGCCGGCGCCGTCTTGCTGCGGCTGCGCCTGAACGATGACCCTGCGAAGCTTCTGCAACTGCAGGCCGCCGCCGAGCTGGCGGAGCAGAACTACAAGCGCGACCAGGAACAGTTCGCCGCGCAAGCCATCAGTCAGGCCGTGCTCGACAGCGATGCGTCGACACTCAAGTCCGCGCGCGCCGCGGTGACGGCTCAACAGGCTTTGATCGGGGAGAAGATCGTCAAGGCGCCGTTCGCCGGCAGGCTCGGCATCCGGCAGGTCGACCTCGGCCAGTATCTGAGCCCCGGCACCACCATCGTCACGCTGCAGGCCCTCGATCCCATTCTGATCGATTTCTACCTGCCGCAGCAGGCGTTGGCCAACATCAGGGACGGCCAGGCGGTGAGCGCGACGGTCGACACCTATCCGGGCGTGGTATTCGCCGGCGTGATCGAATCCATCAACTCCAAAGTCGATTCGGCGAGCCGCAATTTTCAGGTGCGCGCGTCCTTCAAGAATGCGGATCATCGGCTGGTACCCGGCATGTATGCGGGCGTCGACGTCGCCAGCGGCGATGCGCAGACGCTGATCACCCTGCCGGCGACGGCGATCACCTACAACCCCTTCGGCGACACCGTGTACGCGGTGCTGCGGGGCGAAGCGGCCGGCGGCAGCGCCGCGGCCACCGTGCAGCAGCGCTTCGTCTCGCTGGGGGAGACCCGCGGTGATCAGGTCGCCGTGCTGAAGGGGGTTTCCACGGGAGATGTGATCGTGACCGGCGGGCAGCTGAAGCTGCGCAACGGCGCACACGTCGTCGTCAACAACGGCATTGTGCCCACCGACGATGCGCATCCGGCGCCCCCCAACGAATGATCGCGAGACGTCAGTGAACTTCACCGACCTATTCATCCGCCGACCCGTGCTGGCGAGCGTCGTCAGCCTGCTGATCCTGGTGGTGGGAATACGCTCATTCAGCGCATTGCAGGTGCTCGCCTATCCGAAGACCGAGAACGGCACGGTCACCATCACCACACAGTTTCCCGGCGCGGATCCCGATGCCATCGCCGGTTTCATCACCACGCCCATCGAAGCGGCCGTGGCCCAGGCGAACGGCATCGACTACATGACCTCGACCAGCCAGAGCGGCACCAGCACCATCGTCATCTATCTGCGGCAGAACTACGACACCTCGAAGGCCGCCGCCGAGATCAACATCAAGGTCAATTCGGTGCTGAACCTGCTGCCCGCCGGATCGCAGCAACCGGCCATCACGGTGGCCGTGGGTCAGACCACCGACGCCCTGTACATGGGCTTCTCGAGCACCACCTTGGCGCCCAACCAGATCACCGACTACCTGCAGCGGGTGGTGCAGCCAAAGCTGCAGGCCGTGCCTGGCGTGCAGACGGCGGAGCTTCTCGGCCCCCAGTACTTCTCCCTGCGTGCATGGCTGGACCCTCAGAAACTCGCCGCCTACGGCCTGACTGCGAGCGACGTGTCGGCGGCACTTGCCAGCAACGACTACATTTCCGCCATCGGCAACACCAAGGGGCAGATGATCCAGGTCACCCTGACCTCGACCACCAGCCTGCACACCTTGAACGAATTCCGCAATCTGGTGGTCAAGCAGGTCAACGGCAGCATCGTGCGGCTGGGCGATCTCGGTCAAGTGGTGCTGGGCGCCGACAGCTACGAAGCCCGGGTCGCCTTCGACGGCAAGAACGGCGTGTTCGTCGGCATCCAGATCGCCCCAACCGCGAATCTCCTGACCGTGATCAACGGCGTGAAGGCGGTGTTTCCGGGCATCGTGGCGGCGCTGCCGCATGGCCTCAATGGCACCATCATCTACGACACCACCGACTTCGTGAACAGCTCCATCCACGAAGTGGCGGTGACCCTGATCGAAGCCCTGATCATCGTCATACTGGTGATCTTCGCCTTCCTCGGCTCGCCGCGCTCCGTGCTGATACCCATCGTCGCGATTCCGCTGTCGCTGGTCGGCACGCTCGCCATCATGCTCGCCCTCGGATTCTCGATCAATCTGCTGACCCTGCTCGCCCTGGTGCTGGCGATCGGACTGGTCGTCGACGATGCCATCATCGTGGTCGAAAACGTCAACCGGCATCTGGAAGGCGGCATGGCGCCGGTCGCCGCCGCCGGTCTGGCCGCGCGCGAACTGGCCGGACCCATCGTCGCCATGACGGTGGTGCTGTTGGCGGTATTCGTGCCGATCGGCTTCCAGGGCGGTCTCACCGGCGCCTTGTTCGTGGAATTCGCCTTTACCCTCGCCGGCGCGGTCACGGTGTCGGCCGTCATCGCCCTGACCCTCTCGCCTATGATGTGTTCGCGGCTCTTGAAAGCCCACCGGCCGGACAGCCAGGATTGGGAATCGCGATTGGTGCGGTTCATCGACGTGCGATTCGACCGCATCCGCGCTTGGTATCTGAAACGACTCGATTCGTCCCTGGGATATGCCCCCGTCACCGCCGTGCTGGTGGTGGTCGTGCTCATCAGCATCGTGTTCCTGTATTCCAGCGCGCGCAGCGAGCTCGCGCCGCAGGAGGATCAGGGATTCGTCCTGCTGCAGTCGACCTCCGCGCCGAATTCGACCCTGGAGCAGAAGACGCTCTACGACAAGCAGACGTTCGAGATCCTCACCCGTGCGGTCAAGCCGGAACACATTTTCCAGATCGACGCGCCGGGCCGCTCGATTGCCGGCGTCGCGCTGCCGCCGCGCGACAAGCGCAAGATGGGCTCGAATCAGATTCAACAGATACTACAGCAACAAGTTGGCCAGAACGCCGGTCAGCGCATCGCCGTCTTCCAGCCCCCCTCCCTGCCAGGGGCCATCGGCCTGCCCATCCAATTCGCGATCGTGACCACCGAATCGCCGCAGCGGCTGAACACGGTGTCCCAGGAATTCCTCGGCGAGGCCACCAAGAGCGGCATGTTCATTTTCCTGGATACGGATTTGAAATTCGACCTGCCGCAGTCGGTGGTGGAAATCGACCGCGACAAGACCGCCCAGCTCGGACTGACCATGAATCAGGTGGGCACCGCGCTCGGCGGCCTGCTCGGCGGCAATTACGTGAATTATTTCAATCTCGATACGCGCTCCTACAAGGTCATCGCCCAAGTCGAACGTGCCTCGCGCCTGAACGTGGATCAATTGCTCAATTACCCCGTGGCCAACATCGGCGGCGTGCCGGTGCCCTTGTCGACCATTGCGCGCATCCGGCCCGAAGTCGTGCCAGAATCGCTGAACCACTTCCAGCAATTGAACTCATCGACCATGTCGGGCGTGATGTCGCCGGGGGTATCGCTCGATGACGCCCTCAAATACCTGCAGGCACTGGCTGCTCGCACCCTGCCGCCGGGCTATTCGGTCGATTATGGCGGCCAGGGCCGCCAATTCGTGCAGGAATCGGGCGGCATCATGCTGACCTTCGGATTTGCCATCATCATCGTGTTCCTGGCGCTCGCGGCCCTGTTCGAGAGCTTCCGCGATCCGTTCGTCATCCTCATATCGGTGCCCCTGTCCATCGCCGGCGCCCTGATCTTCATCTCGCTCGGGGTCGGCGGCGCGACCCTGAACATCTATACGGAGGTCGGCCTGATCACGCTGATGGGTCTGATCAGCAAGCATGGCATCCTGATCGTCGAGGTGGCCAACATGGAGCAGGAGACGGGCAAAACCAAGCGGGCCGCCATCGAGGCGGCGGCGAGCGCCAGGTTCCGCCCCATCCTGATGACCACGGCGGCCATGGTGCTCGGCGTGCTGCCGCTGGTGTTCGCGAGCGGCGCCGGCGCCGCGTCGCGGTTCGCGATCGGTCTGACCATAGCGACCGGCCTCGCAATCGGCACCATGTTCACGCTGTTTGTTGTTCCCGGAGTCTACATGCTCGTCGGTGCCGATCACGCCTTGCACACGGAGGGTGAATCCAATCGGATGACGCGGCCGCAGGAAACCTGAAGACCGCACCCGTACGCATGGCCGCGACAAGCGAACCCCTGCCGCTCACCGGTGCCGCGCGCAGCGTCGGCACGCTGAGTCTGGCGCTGGCGACCTTCATGAACGTGCTGGACACGTCGATTGCGAACGTGTCCCTGTCCGCGATCGGCGGCGATCTCGGTGCATCGACCACCCAGCTCACCTGGGTCATCACCTCGTTTGCCGTGGCCAACGCCATCGCCGTGCCGCTGACGGGCTGGCTGACCCAGCGGTTCGGCGCGGTGCGTTTGTTCGTTTCGTCGATCGTGCTGTTCACGATCGCCTCGCTGATGTGCGGACTGTCGACCTCGCTGCAGATGTTGATCGCGTTTCGGGTGCTGCAGGGGGCGGTGGCCGGACCCATGATCCCGCTGTCGCAGGCCCTGTTGCTGTCGAGCTTCCCCAAGGCCAAGGCGGGCTCGGCGCTGGCCATCTGGGCCATGACGACGCTGGTCGCCCCCGTGATGGGCCCGCTGCTCGGCGGCTGGATCACCGACAACATTTCATGGCCGTGGATCTTCTACATCAACATACCCGTGGGGGTGTTCGCGGCGGCCACCACCTGGAGCATCTACAAATCGCGCGAGACGCCCGTGAAGAAACTGCCCATCGACGTAATCGGCCTCACGCTGCTGATCGTCTGGGTCGGATCCCTGCAGGTGATGCTCGACAAGGGCCAGGAACTCGACTGGCTGCACTCGAGCACCATCGTCGCGCTGGCGGTGGTGGCCGTGATCGGTTTTTGCGTGTTCGTCGTCTGGGAACTGGTGGAAAACCCCTATCCCGTGGTGGACCTGCGGCTGTTTCGGGGGCGAAATTTCTGGACGGGAACGCTGGCGTTGTCGCTGGGCTACGGCGTGTTCTTCGGCAACGTCGTGGTTCTGCCCCTGTGGCTGCAGCAGTACATGGGCTACACCGCGACGGACGCCGGACTGCTCACGGCACCGGTGGGGATTCTGGCGCTGCTGCTGTCACCTCTGGTCGGCAAGTGGGTCGGGAAAGCCGATCCGCGCCTGCTCGCCACGGTGGCTTTCCTGATCTTCGGCGCGTCCCTGTATATGCGCACCGGCTACGACACGCAGGCTGATTTCAGTCATTTGGTCGTGCCGATCATCATTCAAGGGGCTGGGATGGCCTTCTTCTTCGTGCCGCTGGTCAGCCTGCTGCTCTCGGGCCTGCCGCCGGCCAGGATTCCGGCCGCGTCCGGGCTGTCGAATTTTGCACGCATCCTGGCGGGCAGCTTCGGCACCTCTCTTGCCACCACGTTGTGGGACAACCGCGCCACCTATCATCACGCACAGCTCGCCGAGTACGTCACCCAGGGCAGGCCCGCGGCGGAGCAGTACATGGCAACGCTCCAGGGCGGCGGCCTGTCCCTGCAGCAGACCGCCGGTGCCATCGACCGCACGCTCGACGTGGAGTCGCACCTGCTGGCGGCCAACGATCTGTTCTGGCTATCCTCGCTGCTGTTCTTCGGATTGATCGCGGTGGTGTGGCTGGCACGGCGCACCCGGGCAAGCGCGCCGCCGGGCGCCGCCGGCGGCGCGCACTGATACGGGTGGCGGATGGCGATTCGGCGCTCGAATCACGCCGATTATCTATTGATTTCATCCATCTAACCGTTTTACATAAAGCGAGTTCGAGAAATGCGACTGGTTCGACGTTTTCGAAAAGCGTGGAAAATGCGCGTTGCGTTTTACAGATTGTCTTGTATATTCCAATCGCAGAGTCTTGATTTATCGGGATTCCCTTAGAACAAGCAGCCTCGAAACCACTTTAAGGTTTCAGTCTTCGCTAACAAAAGAGGCGATCATGGTAAGAGCCTGGGAAAGTTTACATTTCGCAACTCTGGAACTGGTGCGCTCGGCGCCGATCAAACAGCGTCTCATCAGTGCTTATCGTCGGCATCTGTCTCTCATACCGACCGATCAACTGCCCGGCGAAATTCAAGAATCCTTCCGGCACCTGATGAGTTCATTGCACGGCGTGCAGCCACAACGCGGCGAGGACGCCGTTGCTGCATCGGTGCGCAAAATGTCCAACCAGGAAGCCGACGAATGTGCATCGCTGATCGTGGAAATTTTCGGCCTCATGTGCCGGCCCCAGCTTGTGCCCGCACGCTCCGGCGGAGCCGTCGTGCAGCTGCATTCGGTCGAATCACCGGCGGCGGATTTCGAGGTGGCGGGGCTGATTGCCAGTAACTGACCGGTCCGGTCCGTCGCGGGTCCGGAGGCGCCGCCGCTAATCCAGCTTGAATTCGATGGTGTCCCAGCGCGTGGTTTCCTGGTGACGGGCCTGGCGGCGCAGCGCGTCGATCAGATTTCGCTCGTTCCAGGCCGTGACTTCGTCCGCCAGGTCCTTGATGGCCTTAGTCAGGGGTTCGGTGGAACCGAAATTCTCCAGCGCCACGAGCGGCCGGTCCGCCGCCTTTGCAAACGCCATCTGAAACATCACCAGTTCCGGCTCCAGACGGTACACCGCGGGCAGCACGATCACGACCTCACAGGGCGCGATCTGGCGGCGCAACTCCTCGCGCTGCGACTCCTTGTCCAGGGGCTTTTTGGCGTGCGGCTGGCTGGTATTCTTGTAATAAAACGTACCGGATGCCTCGAGGTACTCGAAAACACGCGTGTAGTCGTCGTTTTCCAGCCAGCAATGCGTCACGAACACGCGGATGGGATTATCTGAAGCTGACATACGGCCCTAGTGTAGCTTGACGATGGTCATGCGCGAAGCACCGGCCGCCGATACAATGGCGCCGGTGCGATTGCTGATCTATAACATACGCTATGCAACCGGCGTCGGGCCCGCCTTTCACCTACCCGTGCCCGGTGCGGGTTATCTGCGCTCCAGTCGCCTGGTGCTGTCGCGAATCACGGAGTTTATCAAACATCAGGATCCCGACGTGGTCGGACTCATCGAAGTCGACATCGGATCGATCCGCACCGGAATGGTCAATCAGGCTGATTTCATCGCCCGCTCGCTCGGCCATTATTCCACCTTCGAGTGCAAATACGGCGTCTCCTCGGTCAATCACCTGGTTCCCATCGTGCGCAAACAGGCGAACGCCTTCCTCGCCGCGCCGCGCGTCCGCGGCGAGCGGTTCCACTATTTCGATACCGGCATCAAGCGCCTGATCATCGAGCTGGAACTGGACGACGTCGCAATATTTCTGGTTCACCTGTCGCTCAAATTCAGGCATCGGCAATACCAGCTACGCTACCTGTACGATTTGGTGAAAAAAATAACGAAGCCGGTCATCGTCGCCGGGGACTTCAATACCTACTGGGGCGATCACGAAATCTATCTGTTCACCCAGGCCGCCGGATTGACGAACGCCAACGCCGGCGGATTGCCCTCCTATCCGAGCCACAGCCCGCGCAAGGAACTGGATTTCATTCTTCATAGCGCTCAAATACAAGTCGATCGGTTCGAAATACCGGACGTGCGCCTGTCTGATCACCTGCCCCTGGTGTGCGATTTCACGATAAACGCGCACGCGCAGCAAGCAGCTTAGGACGGGTTCGGGGGAGAAGTCATGGCGGAAACGGGCAACTGGAGCCTGGACATCGATACGGACCGTGTGGCATGGCTGGTCTTCGACGCGCCGGGTGCGTCGGTCAATGTGCTGTCAAGCGCAGCGCTGCGGGAATTGGCCTCATGTCTAGGCGAGGTCGCGGCGAAGCGGCCGCTCGGCGTGGTGTTGCGCTCGGGCAAGGCCAGCGGCTTCATCGCCGGCGCAGATATCAAGGAATTCCAGTCGATGACGACGCCCGAAGCGGGCTTCGAGGTGGTGCGCGCCGCGCAGGCGATCCTGCAGCAGCTGCAGGATCTGCCGTGCCCCAGCGTCGCAGCCATCAAGGGTTTTGCGCTCGGCGGCGGCCTCGAGCTCGCACTGGCCTGCACTTATCGGATCGGCGCCGACGACGGCCGGCTGTCGCTGGGACTGCCGGAGGTGCAGCTCGGCATCCATCCGGGATTCGGCGGCACGGTGCGCGCCGTTCGCTTGATCGGCGTGCGTGCCGCGATGGATCTAATGCTCAAGGGCAAACCTTGCAATGCCGCGCGCGCGCTCGCGACCGGCCTGGTCGATCAGCTGGTGCCGGCCGACGAGCTCGCGACCCGCGCAAAATTACTGCTGCAAAATCCGCCGCCACCGAAAGTCGCGCCGCTGACCGACCGATTGCTGAACCTCGCCTTCGTACGCCCGTTCATTGCACGGCGACTCGTGGCCGCCTTGCGGCAGAAGGTCATGCCCGAGCATTATCCGGCGCCTTACGCCGTGGTCGACCTGTGGCATCACTACGGTGCCGCGGGTGCGCACAGCTACGTGGCAGAGGCGCGATCGATCGCCGGTCTCATCTGCTCGCCGACCTCGAGAAACCTGGTCCGGGTGTTCATGCTCCAGGATCGACTCAAAGGACTGGGCGGAACAACGCCGTCCGGGGTCAAGCATGTGCACGTTATCGGTGCCGGGGTCATGGGCGGCGACATCGCAGCGTGGTCGGCGCTGCGCGGCATGACGGTGACGCTGCAGGACCGCAACGACGAGATCATCAGGCCTGCTCTGGAGCGCGCGCGGACCTTCTTCGGCAGGCGTTTGAAGGACCCGCAGGCGGCGGCGGCGGCGTTTGGCCGGCTCAAGATGGACGCCGCCGGCGAGGCCGTGAGCGACGCCGATGTGGTGATCGAGGCCATATTCGAGAGTGTTGAGGCGAAGCGCGCCCTGTATGCCGAGCTCGAACCCCGGCTCAAGCCGGGTGCGATACTCGCCACCAATACCTCGAGCATCACCATCGAGACGCTGTGCGAGAACCTCGCCGCGCCGGACCGGCTGGTCGGCATTCATTTCTTCAATCCCGTCGCCCAGATGCAGCTCGTCGAGATCGTCAAGGGCACGCGTACCCGGGGGGATGTGGTGCAGAGCGCGCTCAGTTTCACCCGCAAACTCGACAAGCTGCCGCTGCCATGCCGGAGCGCCCCGGGTTTCGTGGTCAATCGCATCCTCATGCCCTACATCAACGAGGCGATATTCGCCCTGCAGGACGGGATTCCCGCGGTGCTCATCGACAAAGCGGGCACTCATTTCGGCATGCCGATGGGGCCCATCGAGTTGGCGGACGTAGTCGGCCTCGACGTGTGCCTGCACGTCGGCCGCGTGCTGGCCGATGCCTTTCATCGCCAGGCGCCCGAGATTCTGAGTTCGCTGGTCGAGCAGAAGAAATATGGCCGCAAAAGCGGTCAGGGTTTTTATTCCTGGGTGGACGGCAAGGCCGTGCGGCCCGGCGTCGGCGGCGCAGCCGCACCCGCCGATCTCGAGGACCGCTTGATGCTGCCCATGGTCAACGAGGCGGTGGCGTGCCTGCGCGAGCAGGTCATCGAGGATGCGGACCTGCTCGATGCCGGCGCGATATTCGCCACGGGCTTCGCTCCGTTCCGCGGCGGCCCGCTGCAATACGCACGGCAGAGAGGAACGGCGCAAGTGCGCCGACGGCTCGCGGAACTCGAGAAACAATACGGCGAGCGCTTCCGTCCGGATGCCGGTTGGGACCTCCTGCCGTTGTGAACCATTGCCGGACTCGCGGCCGCTCGCGTGTGTTAAGATTCACGCGAAAAATCATGGGCTTGGAAACATATGAGCACCGGCGACATGCAGGATGGATGAACGACCGCTCGATCTCGCGCTATTGAGGACCTTCTCGCCTCTCGACGGACTGAAGAAGGAAAACCTGCACGCGCTCGCACGCAAGACGCAGATCAGGGAGCTCGACTCCGGCCGCCTGCTCTTCAAGGAGGGCGACACCGATCAGCGATCGTATTTCCTGGTATCCGGCACGGTGGAACTGCGCGCCGACGATCGCGTCGTGGCGACTGTGCGTGCCGGAACGCCCGAGGCGCGAACGGCGCTGGCACCCGGGCTGCCGAGACGATACAGCGCCCGCGCCGTCGGCGATCTCAGATACGTCATGTTCGACAGCGACCAGCTCGACGTGCTGCTCACCTGGGACCAGACCGGCCAGTACGAGGTGGCCGAACTGCGCCGCGACGGGCTCGATACCTCCGGCGACTGGATGACCACGCTGTTGCAGACCAAGGCCTTTCACCGGATTCCGCCCGCCAACATCCAGGCGATATTCATGCGCATGCAGCGCGTCAACTATCGCGCCGGCGACGTCGTGATCAAACAGGGCACCGAGGGCGACTACTTTTACGTGGTGGTCGCCGGCAAATGTGTCGTGACTCGCGAGACCCCGCTGAACAAGGAAGGCATCAGGCTCGCCGAACTCGGACCGGGCGACAGCTTCGGCGAGGAAGCGCTGATCGCGGAGGCGAAGCGCAACGCCACGGTCATCATGTCCAGCGACGGCACCGTGATGCGACTCGGCAAACATGATTTCCAGACTCTGTTGAACGAGCCGCTGCTGCAATGGGTGGATTATGCAAAGGCCAAGAAAATCGTCGAGGACGGCGGCAAATGGCTCGATGTCCGTCTGCCGAGCGAATTTCAGAATTTCCGGATCGAGGGCGCGATCAACATCCCGCTGTACTTCATTCGGCTGAAGCTCAACACCCTCGACAAGAACACGCCCTACGTGGTGTGCTGCGATACCGGCCGTCGAAGTTCCGCGGGCGCCTATATCCTGAGCGAGCGCGGCTATGATGCTTACGTGCTGCAGGGCGGTTTGGCCGCCACCGAAGCCGTGAAGTCCCGGATCGGCTGACTACATGGTATGAGTGGGCTTGTCGCCGCCGAGCGCGCCGGCGAGATAATTCTCGATTTTCTTCTGCGTGTTGCCCCGATCCTGATCGCTGAACTGCACGCCGATGCCGGCGGTGCGCTTGCCCTGGGCGCCTTTCGGGGTCATCCAGATAACGCGGCCGGCGACCGGTAATTTCTCCTCCTCGCCCATCAAATTGAGCAGCATGAACACCTCATCACCCAACCGGTAATTACTGTTGGTCGGAATGAACAGGCCGCCATTTTTCACGAACGGCATGTATGCAAGGTAGAGCGCGCTCTTGTCCTTGATGGTCAGCGTCAGCAGACCCGGTTTGTTGCTTGGACTTCGCAATTCTAGATCTTTCCCGCCAGGACTGTCATTTCGCCAGGGCTGCACGGCCGCCGAGCAGCAATGCTTCCAGGGCAAGTTGTTGATTCATGCCGGTCGACGCGAAGCGCCTGAATTCACGCAACGCATCGAGCAGCTCGAACAGTCCCCGTATCTTGGGCTTAAGTAAAGCGGCAGGCAAGCGGGTACGTTCCGCAGTTTCGACGGAATCAGCTATTCCGAGGCCGGCATACACTCGCCCTGTGATCCAGTTCTCAAGCCAGGCCAGGCGCAGTGCCGGGTCGGACTTTGCCCAATGCTCCGCCAGGACGGTCACATCGACCGAGTTCGCCGTCAAACGCTCCATGCTCGCGCGCATCTCCTCATCCAATGTCCGCACGCGTTGCGGGTCGAGCTGTGCCGCCAGCAGCGGTGCGCCGCCGGCCAGCATCAGCGCAGAGTCCCATGACGCGGCAGGGGCCGCGGACGAGGCATGGGTGCTCAGCCAGCTCCGTGCAGCCTCCGGCGACGGTGTGCGCACGCCGATGCGCAGACAGCGACTGGCGATGGTCGCCGGCAATCGATGGCTCGGCGTCGCGATCATGATGAGCAGCGTATTTTGGGTCGGCTCCTCGAGCGTCTTCAGGAAGGCGTTGGCGCCGTTGGCATTGAGCGCCTCCGCGCCCTCGATCACGCCCACCTTGTAACCTCCACGATAGCTCTTGAGCTCGAGCGACTCGATGAGGCCACGCACTTGATCCACTTTGATCTGCCTGGCGTCCTCATCGACGCGCAGAACATTCAGGTCCGGATGGTTGTCCGCGCGCAGCAGCAGGCAGGACGGGCAGGCGCCGCAGGGCCGCCCCGCCGATTCGCACAGCGCAAAGGCGGCGATCCAATGGCCGAGATTTTCAGCGCCGAGCCCGGCGGCGCTCAGCAGCAGCATCGAATGCGGTAAACGCCCGGCCGCGGCGGCGCGGCGGATGCGCTCCTGCGACTCGCCGAGCCAGGGGAGCGAATCGGCGGCTAGGAAATCCACGATCGGGCCTCCAGTTGGGCGAGGATCGCGGCGCTGACCTCCGGTTGCGAGGCACTGGCGTCGATGACCAGGATTCTATCCGGTGCCGCGGCGGCGCGTTCCAGATATCCGGCACGCACGCGCTCGAAGAATTCGGCGCGCTCGCGTTCGAAGCGGTCGGATTCGACCCCGGGGCGCCGGTTGCGGACCCGCTGCAGCGCCAGGTCAACCGGCGCGTCGAGCAACAGCGTCAGATCCGGACGGCGCGGGCCTTGCACCATGTTTTCCAGGATCCCGATGTCACCCTGCGGCAAGCCGCGACCGGCCCCCTGATAGGCATAGGTCGCGTCCGTAAATCGATCGCAAAGCACCCACTCGCCGGCCCGCAGGCAGGGCTCGATGCGGTTGGCAAGATGCACCGCACGGGCGGCGAACATGAGCAGCAACTCGGCGCTGGGCGGCACCGTTTCTTCGCGCGTGTTCAAAACCAGTTCGCGGATCCTCTCTGCGAGCGGCGTACCGCCGGGTTCGCGCGTCACTACGTGCGCGATGTCGCGTGACTGTAGGGCCTGCGAGAGCCTGGCGACCTGCGTGGACTTGCCCACGCCCTCTATCCCCTCGACCGTCAGGAACCTTGCCGGCCGCAGCGTCATTGCTCCGCACCTGTAGCTTCCCGCCGGCGCTGGCGAGCGAGGTATGTGGCCACGGCGGCGTTGTGCTGCTCGAGCGTCGCGGAAAAGGTATGGCTGCCGTCGCCCTTGCCGGAGGCAACGAAATAAATGGCGTCGGTCTTTTCGGGCCGTGCCGTGGAGTGGATCGCGGCGGCGCCCGGCAAGGCAATCGGGGTGGGTGGCAGACCCGTGCGCATATAGGTGTTATAGGGTCCGTCGGTGCGCAGATCCACCGTGTGAAGCGCGCCATCGTAGCGGTCGCCGAGGCCGTAGATCACCGTCGGATCGGCCTGCAGGCGCATGCCGATGGCCAGGCGGTGCAGGTAAAGGCCGGCAACCTTGCGCTGTTCGGCGGGCAGCGCGGTTTCCTTCTCGACGATCGACGCGAGTATCAACAGTTCCG
>Ga0302319_10003797_pt1 | contig 31291 bp, 26 predicted proteins | sample Bog_T0_2_FD_203319 | JGI IMG/M metagenome (GOLD analysis project Ga0302319, IMG submission 203319) | Peat permafrost microbial communities from Stordalen Mire near Abisko, Sweden - Bog_T0_2 | ecosystem: Environmental > Terrestrial > Soil > Wetlands > Peat | place: Sweden: Abisko, Stordalen Mire... | reverse complement strand
GATGCGGATTGCGCATGCGCCGGATGCGCTCAGGGAAGAAGTGTAGACTTCCGGGCATCAGCTCCCGGCTCCTGGCTCCCCACTTCTGGCTGCTTTCAGTGCTGGCTGTACATCGCCATCACATCTTTGCGCAGCGCAACCCGGCTCGCTTCACGCGTGTAGAACATGTGGCCGCCGGGAAACTCGTGGACCGAAACGCGTCCGGGGTCGCCCATCAGCGGCATCTCGTTGACGGTCAGGATCGACCCCATGAACGGGCAAGACAAGTCGTTCCATCCGTGCACGATCATTACCCGCAGTTTGGGATCGGCGGCCACTGCCTGGCGCAGCTGTGTGGCCGAGCCTTTGCGCAGTTCGTCGTCGCGGTTCCAGTGCTCGGCCACGTCATAAGAGAGAGCGCTGTACCGCGCGTCGACCTTCCAGCCCACCGTGCGCGTCACAAAATCGACCATGGCCGTGGTCGTGGGCGCGATCAGCGTAGCCAGCAGGGGATCGTTGGCGCGCTGCTCCGGCGCATAGGGAAATGGATCGAACATCGTCACGTTCGAGTCGTAGACGGAGCCCAGCTTCCCTTGTTCGCGGTGGACCTCGCGCAGATACGCTCCCGTTTCGAGCCGGCCCCCGGATTCCTTGACGAAGGTTGCATCGAGGCCGGTCAGGTCGGTGACTTTTTTGATCATGGCATCGGTCGCTGCCTGATCGGTGCTGCCATGCACGAGCGTGGTCAGGTAATCGCCGAGCGTGTAGTCGATGACGGACTTCATTGCTTCCGGCGTCAGCTGGTTTTTGCGCTCGAGGTTCGCGGCCGTGATCGAGGGCAGCGTGACCAGCCAGGGCAGCGGCGAAAGGTCGCCGTTCTGCTCGATGGTGGGGTTCAGATACGGTGAGACCAGCACCACGCCGTTCATCGCCACGCCGATCTGCGACTGCAGGAAGTAGGTGATGCGCGGTCCACGGAATCCGCCGTAGCTTTCGCCGACGAGATATTTGCGCGATTGCAGGCGATCGTTCTTGACCAGCCAGTCGTAGATCGCGCGCGAGAGGTACTCGATGTCGGGCTCGGTGGTCCAGAACAGCTTCTTGGTCTCATCGGCCGAAACCAGCGAGCGGCTGAACCCCGTCCCGATGGGATCGAGGAAGACGAGATCGGTGAAGTCGAGCCACGTGCCTGGGTTGTCGCTCAGCGTCGCCGGATCGGACGGGCTGTCGCCCTCATTGCCGGCGTTCAGGTGTTTCGGGCCGATCGCGCCAAAGTTGAGGTAGACGGACGCGGCGCCGGGTCCCCCGTTGAGCGCGAAGGTGACGGGACGGTTGGCACCGTCGACCGTGTAGGCGGTGTAGACCAGCTGGCCCGCGGCTTTGCCTTCGGCATCGCGGACGTAGAGGGTGCCGACGGTGACCGTGTAGTTGAGCTTCTTGCCGTCGAGCACAATGCTCTGCTCGGTGTGCGCATCGGCCGGGAGTGGTGGCAGCGGCGGATTCTTGTCAGCGGCCTTGTCGGGGCTGGGCTTCGCGCCTTGCGCTGCTCCGGCGGCCGGAGGTTTCGAGGCGTCGTTATCGGATTGCGCGGCTGCCGGGAGACTGGGCAGCGTGAGGGCACACATTAGAGCGAAGGCTGGGGCGAGGCGCTGGAGAGCGCAAATCGGCAAAGAAAATTGCATGAGCAATACGATATATCGGAAATGCCGCGAACGGAGCCACGCTGTGAAATCTGCGGAGTTTTCAGCGGCAATGCCCGGGCTGCCGAAGAATGACTCGGCTCGCTCGCTATCGTTGAGCGCGCTGAGTAGTGAGCTTGTCCAGCTCGCGGTAAATCTGCTCGTTGCGCAGGATCGCCTGCACGTACTCGCGCGTTTCGGTGAAGGGAATCGACTCCACAAACTCGTCGATGCCGTGGTAGTTGCCGACGCTCTGCCAATCCACCACGCGATCGTCTCCGGCGTTGTAAGCGGCGAAGGCGTACTCCGGCTGGCCGCCGAACCGATCGAGCGTCTGTTTCAGATAAAGCGTGCCCAGCCGGATGTTGGTCGACGGGTTCAGCAGCTCGCTGGTCTGAAAATGCCGGAGGCCTTCCTGTTTCGCGAGCGAGTGGCCGACGGAGGGCAGCAGCTGCATCAACCCATAAGCATTCTTGTTCGAGATCGCGACCGGATTGAACTCCGTCTCCTGGCGGATGAGCGATGCGACCATATAGGGATCGAGGCCGTTGCGCTCGGCGTCTGCCTTGATGTCCGTCCAGTACATCTGCGGGAACAGGATCCGCCAATAGGCCACGGGAATCGCCTCGATCGGCGCCGATGTGTAGAACGGGATCGCGCGTTTCAGCAGGCGCATGGCGCGCCACGATTCGCCGTCCGAGGCATAGATTTCCGCCTCGGCAAAAGCGCCCCACTCATCGCTGCCGTCCGAAGCATGAATCTCGGGAGCGATGTACTCGTTGAGCCCGGCATTCGCCAGCAGGCGCGCCTTCACCACATGCGGATCGTCTTCGGGAACGTCGTCGGTCAGCTCGGGAATCGGGACCGGGTGAAGCGCATCGAGCCCCGCGATCGAGTCGGGTGTAACCGTGCCCAGCTCTGTTAACCGAACCTGCGCCAGCATCGCGTAGTAGTAGTGCGGATAGACGCGCAGGATGGTCCGGTAATACGCAGCGGCCGCGGTGGGCTTGTGATCCTGGTCCTCGTAGATGCGGGCGCGCCAGTAAAGCGCGGAGGGAATCTCCTTGCCGCCCGCGTAGACCTGGATTTGCTCGTCGAAGAGCCGCGCGGCTTCCGGGTACTGCCCGAGCCGGTAGTTGAACCATCCGGCACGCCAATGGGCGCTGGGTGCATATCTATGCGTCGGAAACCGCTTCGCCAGCTCGCTGTAGTACGTGATCGCGTGGGGATAATCCTTGAGCAGCAGATACATGTTGCCGCTCGAATAGAGCGCTTCCGCGAGCCACGGACTGTCGGGAAAGCGTGTCTCCATCTGCGTCACGATGGATTGCTGCGTCGTGCTGTCGCCCTTGTCCCGGGCCAGCTCCATCAGCAGATACATGCGGCGAGCGCCCGCTTCGTCGTTCGTGTCAGGAATGGCGTTGAGCTGGCCTTGCGAAAGCCGATGGAGTTTCCAGTCGCATTCCGCGGCGGCGGCAAGAAGCGCATTGCGGCTGGCGTCGTCGACATTCGCCTGGCCGGCGAGGGACCGGTACTCGTCCTCGGCGTCGTTGTAATGGCCGGCATTGTAAAGAGCGTCGGCGTGGCTCCGCCGTTTGTCGCTCGGCAGCGTAGCCAGGACGCCGTTGGTCGCCAGCTGGCTGCGCGCGACGCTGGCTTCGATGCTGAGCGGGTAATCGAGATAAACGTGCTCGAAGAGCTGGTTAGCCTCGTCCGCATGGCCGGCCTGGGCCTCAGCTTTGGCCAGCGCCAGCTGAAAGTCGGCATGTCCGGCGATCGGATCGCTGCGATGCGGGTTCAGCGTAGTCAGGGCGGCCTGCGGATCGCCTTCCTGCACCATCAGGTTCGCCCGCAGAATTGGCACGCTCTCGATGAAGATGCTGTCTGGATATTTCTGCACGTAGTCGTTCAGCACCAGCTCTGCCTGCGGCAGCTGATTGCTCTGCAGAAACGCCTGCGCGGTCAGGTAGTCGGAGTAGTCGGCCAGGGCACCATCCGGCTGCGCTTTGGTGGCGTCGGCCAGATGGGCGGAACGCAGGGCGCTCACCGCTTCAGGGAAACTGCGCTCGAGCAGATAAGCATGGCCTAGCGCGAGATACGCCGCCGCTGCCGCCTCCCCGGTATGGCTGTGCGCGTAAGCGGCGACGCCGGCATACGCTGCCGGGGTGGGCGTCTGCGCCAGCTGCTGGGCCATGGGCCGCAACTGCGACGACGCAACAAAGGCATGCTGGAGTCGGCGGCTGCGTGCCAGTTCGTGCGCCGTCAGCGGCCGCCGGTGATGGTGGCGACGCGCCACCGCGCGCGTGTGGGCTGTGCGCCCGGTCCTCGCCGCTACGCTGTGCGAAGCATGCGCGTTGCTCGGCGTCGATGCGTGGTGGGTTGCGGTGGTGTGGTGGATTGCAGTGGCGTGCGCCGGTTTGTGTTGAGGAGCAGGGGTTGCTGGCGTCGTATCCGTCTGGGCGCCCGTGTGGCCCTCGGCGAACGCAGCTCCGGCCAGCAGAGCCATCGTGACCAACAGCCGCCTCGTTCCACGCACCCTCCGCAAAGCTGCCATCGATGCCCCTCTGACTACCAGAGTAAGACGAATTGCTTTGGCATTCGGAGAGGAAAACAGGAGAGTCCGCAAAAAAGTTACCTTTCGTGTACTACGGCTCCGGTCGAGCCGCTCTCCTTGACAGTCTGGGAGAAGGCGGGTACCCTCTCCAAGACAGACTAGGAGACACGCGAAAATGAGCGGGGATACGGCGATCGATCTCTTGCAGGGAACCCTGGACATGCTGGTCTTAAAGGCCGTCTCGCTGGGACCGCTGCATGGCTATGGCGTGCTGCTGCGCATCCAGCAAATTTCCCGGAACCGGCTGGAGATCCAGCAGGGCTCGCTCTACCCGGCCCTCTACCGGCTGGAGCACGAGGGCTGGATCGCGGGCGAATGGGGCCAAAGTGAGAACAAGCGGCGGGCGCGCTTTTACAAACTGACCGCTGCGGGACGGCGTCGCCTGGAAGCGGAGGCGAAAAAGTGGAACCAGTTCGCCGACGTGGTGGGAGGAATTCTCAGCACCGTACCGGAGGAATTGTGAACCACGGGGCGGGGTACAGGGGACAGGGTTCAGGTTGCAGGGGCGGGGCAAGAGGTCGAGTGACTGGGAGGGTACCGTGAGTCTCGGGAGCAGAGTCGGGACGTGGTGGAAGGCGATGTTCCGTCGTGAAGAGTTGGACGGCCAGGTAAGCGAGGAGTTGCGCTTTCACATCGAGAGCTATGCCGAAGATCTGATGCGAGGTGGGATGCCGCGCGATGAGGCGGTACGGCTGGCGCGCGCGGAACTGGGCAGCGCCGCAGCGGTTCGGGAAAACTCGCGGCAGGCGTGGGGAACGCGGTGGTTTGACGAACTGAGGGGCGATCTGCGCCAAGCGCTGCGCATGCTCGCGAAGAGTCGTGGCTTCACGGCCATCGCGATCTCATCGCTGGCCCTGGGCATTGGCGCGAACACCGTGATCTTTACAGCGGCGCAGCACTTACTGCTCGATCGTTTGAACGTTCCGCATCCTGACCAGCTGCGGATGTTCTGGTGGACGGAGGGCAAAGAGGGCATCGTTAACGAGATGTGGGGCTACTGGGACGATTCCCAGGGCGGCGGAGAGATGTCGACGTCATTTTCCTACCCGGTGTACGAGCAGATACGTCGTGAGAATCGATCGCTGGCGGATATTTTTGCCTTTAAGCCTTACGGGCGGATGACCGTGACGGTGAATGGCCAGGCCGAAGCGGCGGAGTCGGAGATGATCTCCGGGAATTATTACTCCACGCTCGACGTGAGGCCGCAGCTGGGGCGCGGCATTCAGGAATCCGATGACGGAGCGGCAGGGAGCGGGCCGGTCGTGGTCATCAGCGACAAGCTCTGGACCAACCGATTTGGGCGGTCGCCGGACGTGATTGGAAAAACAATCCTGGTGAACGCAACACCGATGACGGTGGTGGGGGTAAACGCGCCAGGATTTACCGGAGCCTATTCGGCGCAGTGGGTGCCGGACCTTTTTCTGCCGTTCAGCATGCAACCCATCGTTGCGCCGCAAAACTTCGATCCGCAGGCATCCGCTTCTCTGCTGGGCGACAAAAGCTTCTGGTGGGTCCTGATGATGGGACGTGCGAAGGCAGGTGTGGCGGATGCGACTGCGGCTGCATCGCTGAACGTGGAGCTCAGCGCAGCAGTGCGCGCGACCATGCCGGTGAAGAAGGACAGCCAGATTCCGAGATTGCTGTTGGAGGATGGCAGCCGCGGCCAGAACCCCATGGCCGGCGATTTTGAAAAACCTGTCTATGTGCTGATGGGGTTGGCGGGTTTCGTGCTTTTGCTGGCCTGTGCGAATCTGGCCAACCTGCTGCTGGCGCGGGCCGGGGCGCGGCAGCGTGAGATGAGCGTGCGGCTGGCGCTGGGTGCGGGGCGCGGGCGCATTCTGCGGCAGATGATGACCGAGAGCCTGCTGCTCTCGCTGCTGGGTGGCGTGACAGGACTGTTGCTCGCATCGGCGGTGCGCAACGCGATTCCCCGTATGATGGTTGACTCCTGGGCGCCTCCGGCGTTCGCCGCGAAATTCAGCTGGCCGATTTTTGCTTTTGCGGCCGCGATTTCGATTTTGACGGGTTTGATTTTCGGATTGGCGCCCGCCTGGCAGGCGACTCGCGTGCAGGTGACCTCGGGTCTGAAAGACAGCGGGCAGACGGTGACGCACCGGCGGCGGGGGCTGGGCGGCAAGGCGATCGTGGTGGTCCAGGTGGCACTGTCCATGCTGCTCGTCGTAAGCGCGGGATTGTTTGTGCAGACGCTGATGAAGCTGGGGCGAACACCGTTGGGATTTAGCTCGCACAACCTCCTCCTCTTCGGCGTTGAACCGCCGCAGACGCGCTATCCGGGTGCAGCCAGCATTCCCCTGCTGCAACAGCTGGAAGAGAAGTTGGCTGCGGTTCCAGGAGTGCAGTCGGTAACGCTGACTCGGATACCGCTGATCGCGGGCGGAGCCATGAACCGCACATTTGTTCCGGAAGGACAGCAGCGCAAGGCGGAGGGCAATTCAAGCGCACTGGCCAATGACGTGGGACACGATTTCTTCTCGACGCTCGGCATTCCGATTATCGCGGGACGGGGATTCGATGCCGGCGATACGCGAACCTCGCGCAAGGTTGCAGTCGTAAATGAGACTCTGGCGAAGAAATACTTCCCAAACTTGAGTCCGGTGGGGCGCACATTCGACGCGGGCTTGAAACATCCCACGAAAATCGAGATTGTCGGCGTGTGCGGCGACGCGAAGTATTACCGCATGCGCAACGATGTCGAGCCCACGTACTACGCGCCGTATTGGCAGGAAGACAGCGGCATCGAGACAGCGACATTTGCCATTGCCACGCGTGTTTCGGACCACTCGCCGCTGCCCTCGCTGCGGGACGCAGTCGCTTCGGTGGATAGGAATCTGCCTTTACTGGACATCCGGACCCAGGATGAGCAGATTGCGGCGAACATGCACCAGGAGCGCATCTTTGCCAACCTGACGGCGGAATTCGGCATACTGGCGCTGCTGTTAGCCTGCATCGGGATTTACGGCATCATGGCGTATTCCGTCTCCCGGCGCACGAGCGAGATCGGCATACGCATGGCCCTCGGAGCACAGCCAGCGCGGGTCCTCAGGATGGTGCTGAGCGAGGCATCGTGGATGGTGCTGTTCGGTGTAGCGATCGGCGTTGGCGCAGCTCTGGCACTGGGACGCGTGATCACCAGCATGCTCTATGGGCTGAAGTCGTGGGATCCGGCGACCTTTACGATGTCGAGCGCCCTGCTGATCCTGGTGGCGCTCGGGGCGAGCTGGATTCCGGCGCGGCGAGCGGCGAATGTGGACCCGATGCGGGCGTTAAGGCACGAGTGACGCAGGTGACAGGTTGCAGGTGGCAGTGGTACCGGCTACTGGCTTGCTGTGATGACAATGGCGCCGTTCATCTTGTCGTGGCCGCGCCCGCAGAGCACGCTGCACCGGATCGGATAGACCCCCGGCGTCTGCGCGAGGAACCGCACCACCGCCGGATGCTCGGGCTGCACCGCCTCATTGATCCCGAGGCCCGGAACGGCGATTCCATGCTCGACGTCCGTTGAGGTCACAACCAGCTCGACGCGCGCGCCTTGCGGCACTTCCACCCGGCCCGGGTCAATGTCCCACTTTCTCATCACAATCTGGCGGACTGTGTCAGGAGGCCCCGCATATGTCGGAGTCCTTTTGCCGCACCCGGCCATCGAAAGGAAGAACAAAGTGCAGAGCAGAGCTGTGGGCGCAGGTTTTGCCGCCTTGCGGCCGAGCCGTTTAGTATGGGGGAGAGGCAAGTTGTCCGCTGCGGTCCAGATTCTGAAGCCATTCATGTCTTCTCCCATCCAATCACAAGGAACGGCTGAAGTTCATCCTGACGTGCTGCTCGTGGCGCGGGCGCGGCAGGGCGATATGGCCGCGTACGAGAAGCTGGTGAAGCAGTACGACCGCCAGGTTTTTCGCATTGCCAACCATATCGTTCAGAACCGCGAAGACGCGGAGGATGTGGTCCAGGACGCGTTCCTGAAGGCGTACGAAAAGCTCGATCAGTTCCAGGGCAATTCGAAGTTTTATACCTGGCTGGTGCGCATCGCGGTCAACGAATCGCTGATGCGCCTGCGCAAACGGCGCACCGGGCGCATGGTTTCGATCGACGAGGATGTCGAGACCGAAGAAGGCTCGATGCCGCGCGATCTGGCGGACTGGAGTCCGGATCCCGAGGCCCTGTACGGCCAGTCGGAGATCGCCGATATTCTCCGCAAGACCATCCAGGGGCTTCCGCCGGGCTTCCGCGTGGTGTTTGTGCTCCGCGACGTCGAGGGGCTTTCGACCGAGGAGACGGCGGAGACGCTGGGACTCAGCATCCCGGCGGTGAAATCGCGCCTCCTGCGGGCGCGGTTGCAGCTGCGGGAGCGGCTCAGCCGCTACTTTAAGCGGGGACAGAAACAGGCCCAGGATGGTGTGAAGTGACGTGCACGGAGTTTTTGGCACAGCTCGACGACATGCTCGATCAGGACGCGGCGCTGCCCTTGCGCGCCGATTTGCAGGAGCATCTGGAAAACTGCGAGCACTGCGAGATCACGCTGAGCACCACGCGTAAGACGATTGAGATTTATCGCAGCCACGAGCTTTACGAGCTGCCCGACGAGCTGCGCGACCGTCTGCACCAAGCCATCCTGTCAAAATGCCGCAAGTGCTAAGCGGCTTCGGCGAATAGATCTTCGCTGACCCGTTTCTTCGCTAACCGGTTTTTAGCTGCCTCTATCAGTGCACGCCCGCGGCCAGCAGGGTCGTCGAGGAGTGACGGTGCCGTGCGATCATCCGCGGCGGGGCGCTCCGGGGTTGAACAATCGGCGCATAACTGCGGTACACCGTGACGTGGAAGCAGGACTGGTAGAACTCCTCTTCGACGTCAATCTTGCCCGCCGTCTGCAGGGGCAACAGCCAGGCGCGCATCCACGACAATTCAGAAAATGACATCCCCTTCTTCCCTATGTCGACGGCGGCGCCCGTCAGGTGTGGAGAGGCGATGTCTCCATCCGCCGGAGCGGCGTTACCGTTCACTTCGAGCAGCGCACGCTGAAATGCGACGGTCCGCACCGCGGAGTTCACCTGGAAGGCGCGACGGAAACGCGCGTAGTGCGAGCGCGCCATGTCTGCCAGGAAATGCGCTGTCCACGGCCTGCAATAGCGCCGGTTCACCGGCAGCTCGGGGTTCACCCGCAGCGAGAAGTTTGCAGGAAGGGGAACGATCTCCCGGCTCGTCTCCAGCTGCTCCAGCTGGGTGTCGTCTTCAATTCGCACCAGGCCCTCGGCCTCGTCACGCTGATTCTGCCGCACTAACGATTCAAGGGAACCGCGCAGTGGCGGAACAAACCGAACCCGCGCGATCGACGCAATGGTCGTGTGGCGCGGAACGGGCTGCGTAGCCAGGGTAACCTCGCGGGCCTGTGGAGCGATCGCAGTCCGGCACCCCACCGTTGCTGGATTCGCCAGGACCGTATGGGATGCGTGCCCGGCCACAACGCCGCATCCCGCAACCGCAGCGCCTGCGTGGGCGCGATGGTGATGCACCGTCGCGGATAAGGCAAACGTTGGGGACGCCAGCAGCAGGCTGGCCGCGAAGACAAAGAGGAGACGAATGCGCATTCCGGGAACCGCAGGGTTGTCGATAAGATCAACCTCAGACTACCTGACCCGAACGCCGAAGAAAAGTAGCGAGGACGGTTCGGAGGCGCGGGGGATGCTCGTCCAAGACTCACTTCGGCCTCACGCCGCTCTCGTGCCGCCCTCTTTCGCCGTCTTCACGGCCACCGCTCCGAGCACCACGACAACCAGAATCAGCGCCAGCCACAGCAGAGCGGGATGCCTCTCCGTAAACGGCCGCCCATCCGGCCGCGGCTGATACTGCGGATTGTTCTGCTCCAGCCCCAGCGTCGCCAGCGCCGCGTTGGCTTCCGGCACAAACAGCGTTGCATAGTCATACCGCGGGGCCGCCAGCGCCGGATCTCCGTAGAACAACGCATAGCTGGCCCCAGCCGCAGCATCGAAACACAGCCTTCGCTCCGCCATTTCCAGCCGCACGTCGGTCAATGCCAGCGGAGCGTCGTCGCCGTTATCGATGGAAACCGTCCATTGCGTCACCGATCCGCCGAACTCTATCCATGGCGCGTCGACCGCCAGATCCTCCTCGTCGATCCGGTGCCCATCGCGCGTCGCGTGGAGCCGCAGCAGCGTTCCTGACGACTCGACCGGCGCCAGGGGCTCTTCGTCGGTTGTCTGCTTTGGCGCGGCCACCGGCTCGACCTTCACTGTGACGTTCCGGCTGAAGTTCAGCGGCTGAGGGCCGGGAACGAACTCAATCCGGTCCACCGGCACGTTGGCCGGCACTCTGAACTGCGCCGTCGTCTCGTGGATCCTTGGCGCTACTTGATTCGTAGCAGCCACGGTGACGTATGTTTGCTTTGCCGGGACCCGCTCCACGGAGAGCCCCGCAACATCCTCGGGCTTCACCGGTCCAGCGATCGAAAAATACAGATACCGAAAATCCGATTCCGGCAGACGCAGCACCGTGCTCCGCCCCAGCTTCTGCCCGCTCAGATCGAAGATCGTGAAGATGCCCAGCTCCGTCCCCTCTGAACCTCCCTCCGTCTGGCTGCCCGTCACCGCCACCGCAGCGATAAAGTTCTTCGCGGTCACATCGAGGTTAACGTCGCTGTAGTGCCCCGCGGGCATGGCAGCTTCGAACGTCGTCTGCGCATGCCGCTTGCCAAGATTCAGAGCTGCAATTATTGGCTGCTGCTCCTCCACCGGCATCGCCTCACGAACTACGTAAGGCGTCTCGGTCCCGTCCCGATACAGCCGCAGATCGGCCAGGCCCGGCGCAGCATGCGCAAAGATCCCCGCGTTGATCGCGACGCATGTCTGGCCCGCTTTGGCGGCTGGCCCCGCGATCGGCGCTTCGTATCGGAAATAACGGATCTCCGGTGCAATAGCGGCTAAGGCCACGAGCAGAAGAGCCCAGCGCAGATTCATGAAGTTTGGACCTTCTCTTCGCCTTCCGCCTTGCGCAGGTTCAGCCAGTCCCGCTGGTACACAAAGCTGACCGCGAGCAACAGAGCGCCCAATCCGAGGAAACTCAAAATCCGATAACCCTGGCTTAGGGTGCTCACATCGACCGTGAACACTTTGGCGATAGATATAGCGAGCAGCAGCAGCCCCTGCCAGCGCAGCAGGGCCACGCGACGCCAAAAGCCGAGCGCCAGCAGCGCCGCTCCGAACAGCATAAAGAACGCCGAGTAGGTGAACTGCGCATACATGCGGTACTCGTGCATCAGTTGCCAGCCGCCGCTCCAGCGCAAAAGCCACCAGTAGCTGTGGATCTCCCAGCCAACCGCCAGCAGGGTGAGCACATTCACGGCAAGCCCCGCCGCCAGCGCAATGCCAGGCCAGGCGAGGGCGGGTTCGGTGTGCGGTTCAGAAGGCGCGCGTGCGCCCAGCCACGCCACAAACGCGCACACCAGGATTGCGAAGAAGTAGGTCCCAAACCGCTCGTTGAAGATCGGCGTAACCGAAGCCGGCGGATTGACCGTGACCAGCACAAACAAGCCGAGCGCAATGCACAAGACCGCCAGCACCCGCAGCAGAAGCGACTGCACGCGCGTCGACAACCACACCAGCGCAGTGCCCTCGGCCAGCCATCCGATGGTCAGCCATCGGCCATGGGTCTTGAGCGGGATCGCGATGGTCAGGAAGACCACCGCAATGGTCAGGTGCAGTGCCGATGTCGCTCCGGCGGCATCGTGAATCGCGCCGCGGGCAGGGAATCGCAGCAACAACAGATAGAACGCTGCAAAGGCGACCGCGACCCACGGCTCCGCGCCCGCGCCCCCGGCGTTGTCGATCATCAGATAGAAGCCGAGGAACCCCAGCGCTGCGTTCGCCAGCGGCACAACCACCAGCGCCAGCTGATCCCAGCTGGAGTTCGGCCCTTCGCCCTCCACGCGCAGCCTCACCAGCCGCGGCGCGCACGCAAAAATCAGAAAGAAGAGCGACAGGAAGAACGCCGTCGTCCCAAACTCGCTCTGCGAGTAGTACTGAAACGACCACTCCACGAAGAAAAACAAAGTGCCAAGAAACGCTCCGCACAGCAGCCGAGACCACGGCTTGAGTGCGACCAGGATCAACACCACTGCATCGAGCAACAGCAGGTACGTGAACAGTGCAACCTCGTGATTCTCTCCGGTTGAAAGCAGAAGCGGAGTGCTGAAGCCGCCCACGATGGCGTACAACGCCAGCAGCTCCGCATCCTGCTTCCATGCGAGGAATCCATTGAAGGACGTCACGACAATCATGGCCGCGAACGCGACGGTCGAATCGACGAGGTGATAGAGCGAGAACGCCGCCCACAGCGACAAATACAAAACGCCGCTTCCGATCGCTTTCAACGAATAGGAAAACGCCGTGTAGCCACGCGTCCGAAACCGTTCTGACCACGCAATCAGGCCAGCGCCCGCGACGAGCCCGATCAGCACCCGCCCCAGCGGACCAATCCAGTGATTATCGATGGCCAGCTTGAGGAACCACGCCGCCGCAATCAGGATCGCCAGGATCCCGATGCGGTTGAACCATTGCGAACCGATGCGGCTTTCGAGGGAGCGATCGTCGGCTGCGGATCGCGGCGTTAAGGATGCAAATTGCGGTGTTGAAAGCGCAGGTTCAATGCGCGCCGCGCCGGCTCTGGCATCCGCGAGCCCTGCGGCAGCCACCATCGGCTCGGCAACAACTGGATTCACGGGCTGCGCGGCCGCGGGCTCGTCCCGCAACGCGATGCCATGGTCCGCAAGCGTCTGTTCCAGCCGCCACACACGCCCACGCAAGGCGGCAATCTGCGCTTCGAGATCGCCTGATTCCAGCTGACTCATTGCCGCCCACTTTACACCCCGCGCCCTCGTGGTTCCACAGTTACTTCTCTACGATCAGCGCTGCAATCTTTCGTTCCGTTCAAAACAAAATGGGAGCCGTCGCCGGCCCCCATTGAAGGAAAGACTGCGCTCGCCGTCAGTAGAGAATCTTGATTGCGAACTGCAGAATTCTCGGCTCAAACGTGCTCGAGATTTGGCCGCCGCTGCTCGGCAAGCCGCCATTGATCGCCGACAGGCCCGGGGTTGCGCCGACCCCCAGGGTCGAGGTTGTCGTTCCCTGGGTGCCGCTGATCGTATTCGGCAGATACAGGTTGGTGTGGTTGAAGACGTTATAGGCTTCGGCGCGGAACTCGATCTTCATGCTCTCGACGGGGGTGTTGAAGCGCTTGTTCACGTCGAGGTCCGTCTCGTAGAACGCCGGCGTGCGTCCAGGATTGCGCGGTGCGTTGCCGAAGGGGCTCAGCGGACTGCCCGCCGCGTCCTTCACCGGCGGCAGCACAAACGCCGCGTAGTTGATGTAGTTCACGTAACCGGTATTGGCTGCGCGCGACGACCGCCCCTGGGTTACCTTATGCCCCGGCACGATGTCAGGCCGGTACTCGTTGGCGCCGCGGTAGGTTGCTGAAATTTGCTGTGAAACCTGCTGCGCGCTGTTCGGCGTGTAGGTCAGGTTGAACGGCGTGCCTGCCTGCGCGGTGTCGATCGCGCTGATCTGCCATCCCCCCAGAGCGGCATCCTCGGCGCCATTCATGCTGTTGAGGTGAGCCCGGCCCTTGCCGAACGGAAGCTCATAAATCAGGCTGGTCACGTTCGAGACGGGAAGGTTGTAGTCCGATTGCGCATAATCAGCCGCAATGTTGTAGGCGTTCTGCGGCGAGGGCGTGTTGGCTTCAAGAGAAGCCGACGCGTTGTCCAGCGAGTGCTCCCAGGTGAACGAATTCAACAGCGTCAATCCGAACACCGACCGCTGTTCGTACCGCACCTGCAGCGCGTTGTAGTTCGACCAGAATTCGTTCAGCGCCTCTGTGATATCGCTCGGCCAATTCGTAAACGGCCGGGCGAAGCCATTCGCCGGATTTTTCTGGTTGCCGTTCAGGAAGCCCTGCAGATGCAGGCCGTGGTTGCCGACGTACGCTATATCCAGCAGTGAGTTCTTGGCCAACTGTTGCTGGATGCTCAGGAAGAAATTCTCCACATAGCCGTCGGGTGTGTTCTTCGGCACCCATGTGATGTTGTCCGTCGCCGGATTGAACGCCGTCACCAGCCCGGAAGGAAATCCCTGGCTCGCCGTCGCGTAGCAGCTCGGCGTCGTTGTCCCCGTGGCGATAATCTGCGGCGGCAGCGGCGTGCTGCAATGGTTCGCGGGCGTTGGCTTGATCTGCGTCACCACTGCAAACTGCGCCTGCGGCGCGTTGATGCCCAGGATGTCGCCCGATCCGGCCCGTGTGTAATGCACGTACCCCGTACCGAAACCACCCCGGATCGCCGTCTTCGACAGGGGCGCCCAGGCAAAGCCAACCCGAGGCATAAAGTCCGTCAGGTCAGGATTCACGAGCGTGTCGCCGTAGACCCCTCCCGATTTAACCGGCGTAAGGCTGCTCCCCGCGGCCGCCACGTTCGGGTTCGTCGTCAGCACCGTCTGCGAAATCGGATCCCAGTTCGAGATGTAGCCGTTGGCCTCCGAGTAGGGCGATCCGTACTCCCAGCGCAGGCCCAGATTCAGCGTCAGGCTCGGCGCTACCTTCCAGTCGTCCTGCGCGTAGGCGCTGTCCAGCGTCTGCCGCAAGTGAACAACGAAGTAGTTGGCCAGCTGATAGCTGCTGGTCGCGCCGAACAGAAAATCTGCCCAGTACGTGTCGGACACAGGCGCCGTCGGAGCAGCCGCGCCGCTCGCCGTCGTCGCACAGCTTGCCGAAATCGCCCCGTCGCACAGGCTGTAACCGCCGCCGTAGGTCCACGATCCGTACAGCGGGTTGTTGTCGTTCACCGCCATCCAGACGTGCTCGTACTCATACCCGAATTTCAGCGAATGATTGCCCTTCACCCACGTCAGGTTCACCTTGGGATCGGCCAGCGCGGGGTTCTGCCATTGCGGGTTCGTACTTTGGCGGCCAAATCCCGTGAAGCCCGTAATCCCCTCGGACGGCAAACCTCCGGCTACGATGGGATTCGCCGGCAATCCGGGGATCGAAAACGCGTTATCGCCGATGGACAGGTTGTACTTGCCGGCCTTCGTGCGCGAAAGCCCGAGGCGCGCGTCCAGGATCGTATTTGGCCCGAAAAGGTGCGTGTAACCCAGCGCGACTTGTTGGTCCAGAATGCGGATCGTCCCGTTCGTCTGCCCGTCCAGCGGCAGAGGGATCGTCACGTGGTTCACGCCCGTTTCTTTGCGGTCGCTGATGCGCAGGAACCACGAGCTGTTTGCGCTCTGCTGATAATCCAGGCGCAGATCGCCCTTGTCCGAGTTATCGGTAAACGGCGCTTCCACCGAATAGTCGTTCGAATTCAGCCCGGTGGTCGCCAGCCCTGACTGGGGCAGGGGGATCTTTTTGAAGGCGTTCACCACCTGGGCATTTAACGGATCGAACGCCGTTGAAGGAATCGCCGTTCCCGCCGGGTACACCGTCCCTGTCACTGGATTCCGCACCGGAACTACCAGCACGCCGTTCAGTTCGTTTTGCGTCGGCAGCGTTAGCACGCTCAGCGGCCGCAGCGTTTGCCGGAACCCTTCATAGTCCAGGAAGAAAAACAGCTTGTCCTTCATGATCGGACCGCCGAAGTTCATCCCATACTGATTGCGGTTAAAGGTCGGCTTTTGGAAATGCGTGACGCCGCCCGTGTTGCTGACCACGTTGGGCTTGAAGAACCCCTCGGCATTCAGATCGGTGTTGCGGAGGAATTCGTACAGAGCCGCGTGAAAGGCGTTTGTGCCGCTCCGCGATGCCACATTGACCGTGGCTCCCGACGAGCGGCCATACTCCGCGTTTTCGTTGTTGGTCACCACACTGAACTGCGCCACTGAATCCGGGGCGATCGCGATGATTTGATTATCGAAGCCCTGGTTGCTTTCGCCGTATGCGTTGTTATCCATGCCGTCCAGCAGATAGTTATTGAACATGCTCCGCTGTCCGTTCACGTTGTAGGCGCCCTCACGCACCAGGCTGCTGATGGAGCTGGTGGTCGCCGCGGTCGGCGCCTGGCGCACTCCTGTCACCAGCGCCAGCAGGTCGGAGAAATTCCGGCTCACGAGGGGGAGAGCTTCGCTTTCGTAATTCGTAATGTTCTGTCCGCGCTGGCTCGAGTCGGTTTCCAGCTGCAGCGCCACGTCGGACACTTCGATCGTGGTCTGGGCCTGGCCCAGCACCAGCTTCAGATCGATACGCTGGCGGCTTCCCACCGAAATCGTGATGTTCTGCGCTACCGCCTGATCGAATCCCTGCGCGGTCGCCGTAATGGTGTAAACGCCGTTGCGCAGGGAAGGGAACTCATACTCGCCTTCGCCGGTGGTTTTTGCCGTCTCCGTTATTCCGGTCGCCGTGTTGGTGGCGGTGATTGTCGCTCCGGAAACGACCGCTCCGCTGGCATCGCGAATCGTTCCCACAAGGCTGCCGTCCTCAAATTGAGCGTGCGCGACACTGAAACTGATGAAGAACAGGCCTGCCAGGAAAGTGAAAATAAAAGCTCTAATCTGTGGCTTCATACCCCGAACCTAAGCCACTTGCAGCGAATCCCCTGTTAACGCTGCGCAAATGGACAGTGAATCCGTCACAATGAGTGTGTAAAATCGACCCGACATGCAATTCGGGCCTCCCTCCCCCCCTCGCCGCGTGCTCGCCGTGGATGACGATCCCGTGAGCCTCGCCGTCACCGCTGTCCTCCTGGAGGCGGAAGGCTGCGTTGTGCTTCAGGCGGAAAGCGGCGCGCAGGCCCTCGATCTCGCGGCCACCAACCTATTCGATTGCGTCCTTGCCGATCTCCGCATGCCGGGGCTCAGCAGTACCGATCTGGCCCGCTCTCTGCGCAGAGCAGCGCCCCATGCTCTGCTCCTGGCCATGAGCGCCACTCCTCCGCCGCAGCTCGAAGGCTATGACGGCGTTCTTCAAAAGCCGCTGACGCCGGAGAATCTGCGCGCTGCCTTTGCTGGCCGCTCTAACGTCCACAACGGGCCGGCTCCCGCGGCTGCCGCTCCCCATAATCCCAAGGACGATGCCATCCTCGATCAGGAAATCTTCGATCGTCTGCGGCGTGCCATCACCCGCGACGGCCTCGAAGAAGTCTTCTCCGTATTAATCAAAGACACACGCGAACGCATCGCCCTGATGCGCTCCGCCGACCCTGCAACCATCGTCCGTGAAGCGCATACTGTTAAAGGTGGAGCTTCCATGGTGGGTGCTTTACAGATTTCCCGCGCCGCTGCCGCCATCGAATCGGGTATTGACGATCCTGATGATCGGTTGCGCAAACTCGATGAGATGGAAGCGCAATGCCGTTTCGTCGAGATTATCCTCAGACAGAGGCTCAAAGCATGAACTCCCCTACCCGGTCCGCTCGTCCCTCGCCCCCGCGACCCGCCAGAACGTCGTCTCCAGCCATCCGCATCCTCCTTGCCGACGATCATCCTGTGATCCGCATCGGCGTGCGCAATATGCTGCAGAACGAGGAGGGCCTCGAAGTTGTCGGCGAATGCTCCGATGGCGATGAAGCGATCACGCAAACCCTCGAGCTGCTGCCCGATATTCTCCTGCTCGACGTTTACATGCCTCGACTGCCCGGCATCGAGGCCATGCGCGCCATCATGAACGGCTCACCCTCGGTCAAGATCATCCTGCTCACCAGCACCATCAGCACCCAGCAGGTTATCGAGGCCCTCCAGATCGGCGCCCGCGGCATTGTCATCAAGGACGCCGTCGCCGAGCACGTCACCGCTGCCATCCGCGCCGTTTCCGGTGGCGACTACTGGATCGGCGGACGTCGCGTGGTCAACCTGGTTGGTGCCCTCCATGAACTCATGCAGCAGGCTGCCGTTCCCGATCGCAAAACCTTCGGCCTCACCCCGCGCGAGATGGAAGTCGTCGGCTGCATCGTCGAAGGCTGCTCCAACCGCGATATCGCGAAGCAATTCGGCCTCAGTGAAGAGACGGTCAAGCGCCATTTGTCGAATATCTTCGACAAGACAGGCGTTTCCACGCGCCTGGAACTGGCCATGTTCGCCATCGCGCATCACCTCGTCGCCACGGAAAGGTAACTGCCACTGTTGCGAATTGGGTTCGCCCCCGGATTTGCTGAGGCAGCAAAATTCGGCGTTTTGCGGAGCCGATTCAGTGCCTCGTGTTTATGGGTTGCTAAAGTCCCCGTTGCTGCCTGGTGCTCGTCTTCTCGGACCTGAATCAACTCCGCGCCGACCCCCAGCATCTTCTCCACGCGGGCACGAAGAACGATCGAACAAGGGGTAGACGTATGCACGGAACTCGGAACTGGGCTGTTCTTCCCATCGCCACTTTGGCGACTTGCAGTTCATTATTTCTCGCCGTATCCGATCCGCAGGCGTGGTCTCAGACAGCGTCTTCGGCCTCATCCGGCGCCAGCGCAATCCAGCTTCAGCCCTACACCACGCCTGACCAGAGCGCCGCCGCCGGCGTCCCCTCCGGATGGAAGGCCGTGGGCTCCCAGAGCACCATCACCCTCACGGGTCCGCAGGACGAGTCCATCATCCTCGGCCGCGTCTACATCGCCCGCAACGGCACGTTCCAGGCCGGCCAAAAGGGAACCAACGGCGCCGATATCACCATGCCCTACAACGCACCTCTGACCCAGAAGCTGATCATGATTTACGAGCAGGGCGGCGCCCTCAGCGGCAAACCGGCTCCCCAAATCACCTTCACCTCTGCCACGCCTATCCAGGTGCCCGCCATCCTCGGGCAGTGCGGCCGCTTCGTCGCCAACCTTATCGGCCCCGCCCAGCCTGCGAAGATCATGGGCATCTTCTGCTCCTTCCCTGTCGACTCCGCCGGCGCCTTCAAGAACTTCATCATGGTTGCCCAGGCCCCCGCCCCCGCGGCCGCCCAGGAAGCCCCCATCGCCCAGGCCGTGTTCTCCAGCTACAGGATTCCCCAGGCCATGCTCGCCAAGAAGCTGGCCCCCGTCACCGCGCCTCCGCCAGCAATGCCAAAGGTCGGCGCTATGCCCGGAGCCAGCCCCGTTACCATCCCGGGTGCCGGCGGCGATGTGAGCGCCACTTGTTTCGACCTCGGTGTGATTCGCGCGCTCCCACCCCGCCAGTTGCCCCAGGAGTGCGGCGGGGAAGCGCCGAATCCGTAAGGCTTTAAACGTCGCATCTGATTCCGACCGAGTCCGAATGCAGCCAGCCCTGCGCGTGGTCGCCCTGAGCGGCCGACTCAAAGGGGTGACCCCTATCACCGCTGCCTCGCCTGGGCCGCGCTAGCCTTCGCTGGGCGATCAATCGTTAAAATCAAATTAGGTTCGTTAAGGGGACCCAAGCAGAATGCAACCTGAGGCTACCGGGACACTCGAGGGCACGTCGGCCCGTACCGTCTATTCCCGCAACAATCCGTTCTCCGCCACCGTTCTCGAAAATCGGCTCCTCACCGGCCCGGGCTCGGAAAAAGAAACGCGCCACATCGAGATGGATTTGACCGGCTCTTCCATCGAATACCTTCCGGGCGATTCCGCCGGCATTCTGCCTGTGAACACCTGCGACGCAGTCGATCTGGTGCTGGAACGTCTGGGCTTTGCTGGCCACGAGCCCGTCACGGATTTCTATGGCAAGCCTCTGAGTCTTCGTGAAGCGCTCACCTCGTGGCTGATGATCGGTAAACTCTCCGGGACCACGTTGCGCGGATGGGCGAAGCTCACCGGCCATCCCGAACTGACGCCGCTTCTCGAGCCCGCGAACCGCGAAAAGCTCGATGCCTATCTCTGGGGACGGGAGTTTCTCGACCTCCTCGAACACTCACCGGCGAAACTGGACGATCCGCAGCAGTTGTTCAAACTGCTGCCACGTCTCGCGCCGCGGCTTTATTCCATCGCGTCCAGTCAGGCGTTGCATCCGAATCAAATCGATCTCTCCGTGCGCGTGGTGAAGTATGAGAGCTATGGCCGCGAACGTCTCGGTGTTTGCTCCTCGCACATCGGCGAACGGACTCCGAAGGGCGGCATGCTCCCCATCTTCATCCATTCCAACCAGCTCTTCCGGCTTCCTGCCGATCCCGACGTGCCTGTGATCATGGTCGGACCGGGCACGGGCGTCGCGCCCTTCCGTGCCTTCCTCGAACACAAGCAGGCCGGCTGCGGGCGGTGGCCCATGTGGCTCTTCTTCGGCGATCAGCGCGCTTCCCAGGATTTTCTCTATCGCGAAGACCTCGTACGCTGGCAGGTCAACGGCATGCTCGATCGCCTCGACACCGCTTTCTCGCGCGATCAGAAGGAGAAGATTTACGTCCAGCAGCGTATCCGCGAAAACGCCGCGCAGCTCTGGAGCTGGCTCGATCGCGGCGGATACTTCTACGTCTGCGGCGACTCAAAGCGCATGGCCCCCGATGTCGAAGCAGCCTTACTCGAAGCCGTCGCCACCCACAGCGGCCGCGGTCCCGAGTACGCGCAGGAATATCTTGCGGAAATGAAAAAACAGAAGCGGTACCTGCGCGACGTCTATTAATGTCCGGCGCGGATCGCGAAAAGCAGGAAGACGGTCACCGCCGCGACCAGCAGAAGAAAGGCGAGCAGAAAACCACCGATGATGAACTGGGCGGTCCGCTCCTGCTCCGGCCGCGGGCGCGTGATGCCGAAGGTCGTGATGAAGGTTTCCATCAGCCAGGCGAGCAGTTTCATACCTTGAAGTCAGAATACGCCGATGCGCGGGTCCTGACTGGATGCGCGGACTCGGTTCGCAAACCGCTGCTCATTGCCGGCTCTTCGCGATCGCGTCGAGCACGCCGTTGAGAAAGTCGATGGATTCCGGACCGGAGTAGCGCCGGGCGATTTCGAGCGCCTCGTCGATGACGATGGGGGCGGGCGTGCCGGGGAAGCCGATCAGTTCGCCGATGGCCATGCGCAGCAGGTTGCGATCGACGGCGGGCATGCGGCTCAGACGCCAGTTCTTCGAGTGCTGTTCGAGCAGCGCGGTGATTTCGGGTTCGCGCGCCGTTGCCACACGAAACAGATCCTCAGCAAAGCCGCGGGTGTCGGGGTCCGCCTCTTCGCGGGCCTGCCAGAAGGTAGCGCGCACCTCGTCGAGTGTTTGCCGGCCGATGTCGGCCTGGAAGAGCATCTGCATGGCGAGTTCGCGGGATTTGCGGCGTTTGCCGACGAGCGTCATGCTCGCGGCTCCGATGTGACGGCGATCTTGCGGCGGAGCGACGCCATCTCGATGGCGGCCGCAGCGGCTTCGAAACCTTTGTTGCCGCTCTTCAAGCCGGCGCGATCGAGCGCTTGATCGAGGGTCTCGCAGGTCAGAACGCCGAACGAGTGCGGTACGCCGGTTTCCTGCTGGGACTGCCCGATGCCCCGTGCGACCTCGTTGTAGATGGCCTCGTAATGCGCGGTTTCTCCGCGAATGAGGCAGCCAAGCGCGACAATCGCATCGAATTTGCCGGTTTCGGCCAGGGGCCGCGCGGCGGCGGGGATCTCCCACGAACCTGGGACGCGAGCGATCTGAATGTCCTCGCGACGGGCTCCGCTGCGCAGGAGGGCATCGAGAGCGCCCTGCAGGAGCCGTTCGGTGATGACGGCGTTCCAGCGGGCGGCGACGATGGCGAAGCGCATGCCTTCGGCGCTCAGATCGCCTTCGAGCGCGATGGCTTTGCCGCGCATCGGGTCCTGCCACTCCCAAAACGCGACGGAAAATCCCGGCACGGGCTGCACGGTGAACAGGCGCGACTTCCAATGCGTCTCTTCGATGGCGCTGATGTGGTTGGTACCACCGTTGCTGCTGACCTTCTTCTCCAGCCATTCGCTGGCCACCTGATGCACGGCATCGAGTGCGGTGACTTCGATCAGGAGGTCGGTTTTCAGGGTCGGAAGGGCGCCATCGATCAATTCGAGGTTGCCGAGCGGCGCGAGAAACGGGCGTCCTTTACTGGCAGCGCCGGACTGGCGTGGCGGCTGGTCCCAGCCGCGGCCCGGCTCAAAGCCAAGCGCCGAAAAGAAGCTCACCAGATCGTCAAACTGAGCCGGAGAGTCCACGGGGCGAATAAAGGTGATGCCCTTAATCATGCTTCGAAGGTGCTCATACTTTGAGGGTATCAAGGACAGAGCGCGGTGAGGGTTTAGGGTGAGCGGCTACCCACGCGTCAACTGCTCGATCATCTCGCGCCAGTCCGGCCATCCGCGCACTAATTCAGCCCGCTCGCCGGAAGCGTAATCGGCATAATCGAAACCAGGACTGACCGTGCATCCCAGCAGCGCGACTTTTCCGCCCGGAACGAGGCGGGATCCTTGCCAGACGTTCTGCGGGACGACCGTCTGCAGTAAATCGCCGTTCGCAATATTTTTGCCCAGCATTAGTCGGCGCCCGGCGCCATCGGGTAATAGCTGGAGCATCTCCACGGGATCGCCGAGATAGAAATGAAAGACCTCATCGGAGGCGAGGGTGTGCATCTCGGAAAAGCTGTCCGGCTCGAGGAGGTAATAGATGGCCGTGCCGGCCGACCGCGTTGCTGCGTAGCGCGGCGGCAGCGCGTCCTTCGGAATGGTCTCCGCTGCTTTCCAGGTTTGCCGAAACCAGCCGCCCTCGCGCGGGTGCGGCTCAAGATTCAATATTGACTTCAGTTCGGCGGCGGTGATGTCTGGCATGCTCGCATCCTATCCTGGCTCGAAAAATCGAGACTCAGGAAAGTCTTCGGGAACTTCCATCGTGTAACCGTTGTCTATCGTGCAGAGATTACTGAGCCAACCCGCTCGAGGGATCTTCTTCCGACCCGCTCTCTCCAGCAACAGAAATCGGCTGAGCCTTGTGCTCCTGGCAAACGAAACAGGAGGGAAAACCATGTTTGAAGACAGCCTCGTTGAATCGAGCGGCCGCATCCGCACGCGCAGTCGCCGCTACGCAGCAGGATCGTTAGTTTTTGAGACGTTGTTGGTCGCGGTCCTTGTAATGATCCCTTACGTGTACCCCGATGCTCTGCCGCGCAAATGGCTCAATGTCCCGCTGATCGCGCCGCCGCCGGCACCCGGCGCGCCTATCGCGGAACAGCGTGTTGTTGCGACGGCCGCCACGCACACAGAACTTCTTACCACGACCCTGCTGGCTCCCACCGTCATTCCGCACGGCCCGATTCCCATCGTCGACGCCGCTCCGGCCGGGTTGAATCCTGGGACGAATATCGGCGGTGGCAACAGCCCGGTTGGCGTGCTGCCGCTCGGGCTGGGCGCGCCGCCGCCCATCACGCGTGTGCATCCGGCCAGGCCCACGGGTCCGATCCGGGTCTCGGCTGGAGTGGCTTCCGGCCAACTGATTATCCCGATCCAGCCGCAATACCCGGCCATCGCACGTGCGAGTCACACGCAGGGAACGGTGGTGGTGGCCGCGACGATTTCCACAGAGGGGCGGATCGAGAGCCTGCGCGTCGTGAGCGGGCCGCCCCTGCTCGTCAACGCGGCTGTCGAGGCCATCCAGCGGGCCCGCTATCGGCCGTGGACGCTGAATGGTGCGCCCGTTGAAGTTGAGACGACGATCAACGTGGTCTTTTCGCTTGGCGGGAACTGAGCCTCGGGCGCCGTTACAAACACGGAATGCTCAACTTCGTCCGCTCTTCCGAGCGGCATCACCCGAGGAGCCGGTCGACCGGGCGAAGGCAATGGTTCGTTCGGGTGATTCCCATCACCCCGCGCCGCCTGTTTGTTGCGATACGATGAAAATCGTGCAGGTCCTTGTTTACTCCGCTTCCTGGTGCCGTGATTGTCGTGAGGCCAAACGCTTTCTCGAATCGCACAACATCTCCTACACGGAAATTGATATCGAGGAAACACCCGGCGCTGCCGAGGAAGTGCTCGCGCACGTCGGCAAGCGTGCGATTCCGCAGTTCGTGATCGATGGCGAATGGGTGCAGCCTTACCGGCCTGGGCGCGGTTTTCTCTACGCTGAGATGACGGCCAGGTTTGGGGTCAACGGCGCCGCCGTCCGCAACCGATAGAATTCTTCTTAACGCTGCGCGAATCCGGCTGGCCTGGACGGCCAGTCCCCGCGGGAACAAACCGACGCCCACCTGCGTATTCGCAGTTGGGTGGCATGTTTTGCGGGCTTAAGGCAGTTCTTCGATTGACGGGCGAAAACCGACGCCCGTCGCAACCATCAACCCAATCCCGCAACAGGCTCGGAGGAAGTTCGCAGTGAATCAAACGCGGAGCAAACGCAGGAACCGAATTTGGCTCTGGGGCGGCTTGGTCGCCGTTGTGGTGATCGGTGTTGCCGTCGCGGCCTTTGCCATGCGCAGCGGCGACACGAAGATCCCCGCCGCCCGTCTGGCCAAGGTCACCCGCGGAGACATCGCGAAATCCGTCGTTGCCACAGGCCCCATCCAGCCCATCACCAAAGTGGAGTTGAAATCCAAAGCCTCCGGGCTGGTGGAGAAGCTGTACGTCGACATCAATCAGATGGTCAAAACGGGCCAGGTGCTCGCGCAGCTCGATCAGCAGGAGATCCTGGCGCAGGTAGCAGCGCAGCGCGCCCAACTCGCAGCCCAGGAAGCCAACGTCACAACATTTTCCGCAAATATTGCGCAGGACCGGGTGAACGCCGCCGCTCCTGACCTGCCCATGTATCAGGAGACCTGGCAGCGCAATGTGCAGATGCTGAAGGACGGCATCGTCTCCCAGCAGGCGCTCGACAACGCCGAGCGCGACTATCTGGCCCAGAAGAACAAGCGAGACGGCGCGCTCGCATTGATCGGCGTCGATCAGGCCAAGCTGAAGCAGGCCGAGGCGCAGGTGCAACAAGCGAAAGCCAGCCTCGACCAGCTCAACCAGCAGCTCAGCTATACAACGCTGGTCGCACCGATCGATGGCATGGTGCTCTCCCGCGACGTGGAAGTTGGTGACGCGGTGAGCTCGATCCTTGTGCTCGGGTCAACGGCGACGCTGGTGATGACCATCGGCGACATCCACCAGGTTTACGTCGACGGTAAGGTCGACGAGGCCGATATCGGCAACGTCTATCTCGGCCAGGCGGCGCGCATTCACGTGGAGTCGTTTCCGAACAAGACGTTCGATGGCAAAGTGACAAAGATCTCTCCGCTCGGCGTGGAGAAGGACAACGTCACTACGTTTGAAGTGCGGGTCTCGATCGACAACCCCACCGGTGAACTGAAAGCGCTGATGACCGCCAATGCCGAGATTGTCGTTACCGAGCACAAGAACGCGCTCAGCGTGCCGGAGCAGTCCATGACCTGGGATAACGATAAGAACGCCTTCGTTTTCGTGCCCGATCCGAAGTCCAAAGACGGTCAGAAAAAACTGGCTGTCACGGCCGGCATCTCCAACGGCAGCCGCACCGAAATTCTCTCCGGTCTCAAAGAAGGAGACACGGTCGTGCTTCAGCAATAAGACATCGTTTCGATTTCGCAGTTCAGGAGAATCCCATGTTTGCTTCTCGTAAGACACCGTTTCTGTTGGTAGCCGCTGTCGCTGCGCTGGTCCCAGCCGCCGCCCTTGCGGCCGATGGAACTTTTGACAAGACCCTGCAAGTGAACGGCTCTGTCATGCTCAGCGTGGCGACCGGCTCCGGTTACGTCCATGTGTCGCCGGGCTCGGGCAGCGAAGTGCACATCGTCGGCCACGTGCACGCGAACGGCTGGGGCTTCGGCGCCTCTGCGGACGACCGCGTGAAGCAGGTGGTGGCCAATCCTCCCATCGAGCAATCGAGCAACATCATCACCATCGGGCGGCATCAGGACTGGATCCGCAACGTGTCGATCGATTACGACATCACGGCGCCGCACGGCACGCAGCTCGAAGCGAATTCCGGTTCCGGCGATCTTCGTCTCCAGGATCTGGGCGGCTCGCTCAAGGCCAACACCGGCTCCGGGACCATTGAAGCTGGCGGCTTCAGCGGCCGCGTTCAGCTGGAGACTGGCTCCGGCGACATCCGCGCGGGGCTGCAATCGGCTAACGACGTAAAGGCGACGACAGGCAGCGGCAGCATCCATTTGCAGGGAGTCGAGGGTACGCTGTTCGCCGAGACTGGTTCCGGCGACATTGAGATCGGCGGTCATCCTGCCTCGAACTGGAAGCTCGAGACCGGGTCCGGCTCGGTCACGCTGAACGTCGGCAATGCCCACTTCAGCCTCGATGCGAGCACGGGATCGGGTTCCGTTCACAGCGATCCGCCGCTGACCACGCACGGTGCGCTCGAACGACATCACATCCAGGGCGATGTGAACGGCGGTGGGCCGACGGTGCGGGTAGAAACCGGCTCCGGCGATATCCGGATTCACTAAGAGCGCTTTTCGAACCAATCGAGCGCTTCGTTCTATAGCCTCCGGCTCCATCCTTTCTCCCCTCGCTGGCCTGGCCGGGAGACGGATGGAGCTTCACGTACTGAACTTTCACTTCGGCGGGTCTTTCTCCTCCTCCGCTTCGTCCCACACGGTGCGATGTTTGCATCGCCAGAAGTGGAGTGGGACCTATGAAACGAATCCGGGAGTTCGCGTTACTCGCCACCGCTTTTGCCGTGGTTCCCGTCCTCGTGGCACAACAATCCGCGCCCGTTCCGGCTCCAATTCTCTCGGCTCAAAAAATCTTCATTGCGAACGGAGGGATGGACGCCTTTTCACTGCAGGCCTTTGAAAAGCTGGACCTCAAAGGCACCGACGCTTACGATTCGCTGTATGCCGCGATCGGGAGCTGGGGCAAATACCAACTTGTCACTGCTCCGAGCGACGCCGATCTCGTTTTGGAGATTCGTTTCACCGCACCGCTGACCAACGCCGGTGAGCATGCCACGTGGAAGTTTCAACAGGTTGCCGCCAACAGCACATGGCAGTTTCAGACAGAGATCACCATCCTTGACGCCAAAACACACTTCCTCTTGTGGACCCTCACTGAACCCGTCCGCCCCGCTAACCTGAAAGGCACGTGGCGTAAGAACATCAGCGACGCGAACGCAGCGCTCGCCGGCGACCTGAAATCGCTCCTTACCTCAACAGGGAAATCCACCCCATAGGTCCGCTCCGGCGTGGGCTGTACTATGGCGTATCCCTGTTGCTCTGGAGTTCGTGCATGCGCCCACGCCTTCTTCTCACTGCTGTTGCCCTTGCCTCGATTGCACCTGCGTCTTTCGCTCAGTCCAGTTCTGCAGTCACGTTGACGGTTGACACCACGCAGACGCCGGAAAAGATCCTGCACGTCCGCGAGTCGATTCCGGTTCAACCTGGCGCGTTGACTCTCTATTACCCGAAATGGATCCCCGGGGAGCATGGGCCGGACGGGCCGATCGCCGGTGTCACAGGGCTGCATTTCAGCGGTGGCGGCAAGGAGATCTCCTGGCAACGCGATCTTCTGGACGTCTACACCTTTCACATCGAGGTCCCGGCGGGCGTCACGCATGTCGATGCCGCGTACGACTATATCGAGGCCACTGGGTTCTCCGCCACCGACAAGCTTCTCGTCCTCGAATGGAACGAAGTCGCCCTCTATCCGGCCGGCCAGCCGTCCGCCGGGCTGATTTACAACGCCACGCTGATCCTGCCCGAGGGCTGGAAGTTCGGTACCTCCCTGCCGGTGGACACGCAGGCCGGCAATCGGGTGGTATTCAAGCCCATCGCGTTCGATCTGCTGGTCGATTCGCCCGTAATTGAAGGCGAGTACTACCGCGTCATCGACCTGACGCCGCCGGGAGAACCGATCCACCACGAACTCGATCTGGTCGCGGACAGCGAAGCGGCGCTGGCTATCACGCCGGCCGTTCAAAAAGGCCTGACGAACGTTGTCGCCGAGTCCGGAGCGCTTTTCGGTGCCCGGCATTATCGCGACTACCACTTCCTGCTGACGCTCAGCGATCATGTAATGCACTTCGGGCTCGAGCATCATGAGTCGAATGACAGCCGGCTACCGGAGCGCGTGCTGATCTCGCCCGGCGCGGCCTTCCTGATCGGATCCCTGCTCCCGCATGAGTTTGTGCATTCGTGGAACGGTAAATTTCGCCGTCCGGCCGACCTGACTACCCCCGACTTTGAAAAACCAATGGAAACCGATCTGCTCTGGGGCTACGAAGGGCTGACCGACTACCTCGGTCCGATGCTCGCGGCCCGCAGCGGTCTCTGGACTCCCGAACAATACCGCGAATATCTCGCCAGTATTGCCGCGTCCCTCGGCCCGGGACGCCCCGGCCGCACCTGGCGTCCACTGATCGATACGGCCAGCGCCGTTCCCGGCGCCGGACCCGGGGGAGGAGGAGGTGGCTGGACCAACTGGCGTCGCGGTGTGGACTACTACGACGAAGGCGACCTGATCTGGCTGGAGGCCGCGACCATCATCCATCGTGTCACGAACGGCCAGAAGTCCATCGACGACTTTTGCCATGTATTCCACGGCGGCCCCAACAACGGCCCCGAGGTCAGGACCTATACGTTCGATCAGCTCGTCAATACCCTCAATCAGGTCGCGCCCTATGACTGGGCCAGCTTCCTCCACGAACGCCTCGACTCAAAATCGCCCGACGCACCGACCGGCGGCATCGAGAATGGCGGCTGGACAGTCTCCTACAGCGGTGAGCCCGTGAAGCTCCCGGGACGCCGCGGCAACGCAGGGGATGTCTACTCCATCGGGCTTCAGCTCGGCGAGGACGGCGCGGTCGCCGACTCCATCGTAGGCAGCCCCGCCTTCAACGCAGGAGTCACCTCGGGGATGAAGGTGATCGGTGTCAACGGCCGCGTCTACACGCACGACGTGCTCGAAGACGCCATCGATTCCGGCAAGGATTCCTCGCAGCCCCTGACGCTGCTGTACGTTTTCGATGACTACATCCGCACGGCGGCTGTCGACTATCACAACGGTCAGCGCTATCCGCACCTGACCCGCGACGAAGGGAAGCCGGATTATCTCGATGAGCTGATCAAGGCGCACGCCGGATCCTGAGCCGCGCGTGGCAGCTGAAACGTCTCGGTTCAGGATCAGGGCTGCGGCGTGCTGTCGTTCGGACAGAATTTGACGGATCCGAAACTTTCGATTTGCTTTTTACTCACTAGTAACTACAATCGGGTGGCTGGCCCTCCCCAGGCATCCCACGGCACAAGCTCGTTCATTTTTTCAGGTCACCACCCGCAAGGAGGGCCCATGCGGATCGTTCATCGGACGTCTCTATCCCTTGTCGCTGCCATTCTCTCTGCTCTTGTCGCGATGCCTGCGGTTCACTGCCAAACCTTCACGACGATCCACACCTTTACAGGGACGGACGGGGCCAATCCCGCCGCTGGTCTGGTTCAGGACCGCGACGGGCATCTGTACGGCACCACGAAAAACGGCGGGCCCGATGCATCGGTCTTCTTCCAGTCGGGAACTGTCTTCAAACTGACCCGCTCGGGTGAATTCAGTACAGTTCACTCCTTCGGCATCCTCTCCGGCGATGGCGCGAGCTCTTTTGCACCTTTGCTGCATGATGGCCGCGGGACTTTCTACGGGACCACCGAAAGCGGGGGCGATGCCTGCGAGGACGGTGGGCAAGTGACCTGCGGCACCGTCTTCAAGCTCGAATCCGACGGAGACGAAAGCATCGTTCACACGTTTGAAGGCGGCGTGTACACGTCGGACGACGGGGCCAATCCGGCAAGCGGGCTGATCGCCGACCGCGAAGGGAATCTCTACGGCACGACTTACGGTGGATACAACGGCAGCGTCGCCTTCAAACTGACGCGCACGGGCGAGGAGACGATCCTGCATACCTTTGCGGGCGGAGCGGATGGCAACTTTCTCTACGGTCCGCTGGTGATGGATTCCTCGGGCGCTTTGTGGGGGACGGCGTATTCGGGCGGCAACAACACCTGTCTGCGTGAGGGCTGCGGCATGGTCTTCAAGCTCGAGAAAACGGCGAGCGGCTGGACCGAGACGAAGACCTTCGAGTTCAACGGAACCGACGGATCGCACCCGTACGCGGGCCTGACCTGGGATCCGCGGAGGCAGGTTTTTTACGGGATCACCCAGTTCGGCGGCAACCTGAACGACTGCTACGACGAGAGCTTTCCTGCCGGATGCGGAGTCATCTTCGAGCTCGACCGGACCGGCACGAAAGAAACCGTTCTCTACTCGTTCACGGGGAAGGCGGACGGCAGCTTTCCGTATGCCAACCTCATTCTCGATCCGCTGGGGGATCTTTACGGGACCACTCCGCTGGGTGGTGACCCCACGTGTCATTGCGGAACGGTTTTCGTTCGAACCGCCCGCGGAACGTTCTTCACCCTGCATACTTTCACGGGCGGCGCCGATGGAGGATACCCGTATGGGTCATTGCTGCTCGACATGCGGAGGCTGGCTCTCTACGGAACGACTTACCAGGGAGGCGACCTGACCTGCGAGATGGATGGAAGCTCGGGTTGCGGAACGGTGTTCGCGATCAGGCCGTAGACGGTGTGTTTGGATACTGGACTGGAAGTGATTTTCTTCGCAAAATCGCTAAGTGTTGATTCCAGACGGTTAGCGGCTCGCATCCACGTTAAGTGTTGATTCCAGTTCGGTTTGCTGGTTTCCTGCTCGGCAAAGCCAGGGTTGGCGTCGATGGGTACCCCCACCCCCCTCTCTTTGGGGGCTGTGGCAAACGATTGAAAATAAGGCTGCCAGACATGTTGTCAAGATTGACAACATATTCGCGACCTGCACCGTACCGTGACCGGAGGCTGGACCGGAGGCTGGACCGGAGGCCTGGAAGGCGGTTGGCTAGTCCGTTGGATCCCGGGTCTCAGAATCGAGACCCGGGCCAGCCAAGGCCATCGCCGACCACCCCGCTCAAGCCAAAGGAGGGCTTGCATGGGCCACCAGTTCGGTGGGCGGCAGAATGTCAAAGAGCAATCACAAAAGCAGGGCGAACTCCTGGGAGTCCGGCAACGACGAAGGGGATTGTCTGCAAGGCAGGCAATCCCCTGCATTCAGGGTAGAGCTGCGGGGCGGCGCGGGCAAGGAAAATGGGAGGGTGAGAGGGTA
>Ga0302319_10003795_pt1 | contig 31297 bp, 24 predicted proteins | sample Bog_T0_2_FD_203319 | JGI IMG/M metagenome (GOLD analysis project Ga0302319, IMG submission 203319) | Peat permafrost microbial communities from Stordalen Mire near Abisko, Sweden - Bog_T0_2 | ecosystem: Environmental > Terrestrial > Soil > Wetlands > Peat | place: Sweden: Abisko, Stordalen Mire... | reverse complement strand
CCAGCCAATAGGAAATAGAGCCAGACCAGGCCCGCGTCGTGCGGCTTGACGATCAGGCTGACTGCCAGGCATAGGATGCCGGCCGGCAAAAATCGGTCGCGCATAAAGCACCAGACGGCAACGGCGCAAAGACTTATCACGATTCCTGCTGCATTACCCTTGATGATCAGCAATTCGCTGTTAGCTAGTAGAAAGCCGATAAGGCCGCCAGCGACGACTGGTGAGTAACTTGCGGCGAGATTCCAAACCAGAAACGAGGCAAACACGAGGCCGCCGACAGTGAGAGTTAGCCAAATCGCCTGCGCAGGTCCCCAGGGCAGCATCGCAAAGGGGAGAGTGAGTGGAAATGCCGTGGGCAAATAAAGATACCGCGTCACAATCTGACGATCCTTCTCGGAATCCGATGGATGGTCACCACCTTCTGCCCGATAAACCCGCAGTACATCACTTTGTTTATAGGGATCGCTGTGCTGCATCAAGCATCGTGCGGGGTAGTAGACCACTCTGAAATCTACCATCGGAGCGGGAGAGGCGTGTTCAAGGACAGCACCAAGCAAGATGAACACGGCACACCCGAGCAGCAATAGATATAGACCATCGCGCCGCGCTCTTGTCATCTCTGGGCCTCTCTGCGCCTACTCAACGGCGACCGGTTCGCGGGTGGGGCCGCCGTTCGGAATCCACGATCATACACGAGGACACGGATGCGAAAGATGACCGCGAAATCGCGTGATCCACAATCGCTACATTGCGGGTAACGCCTCTGCTCTCTTTTTCTTGAATGCAACTGCCAATAGGTACCATGCAAGCCACACCGGTGCAGTCCAAAGATAAAAGGGTGAAAGAATGTCGACGCCGCCAATCAGCTCGATCTCGATCAGGAGGCTGGCAAAGGCGAGCACGACTAACAATACCTTGGATCGAGTTAGGTATGCCCCCTGCAACAGAGCCGGAATTGCCAAAGGCTGATCATAGAGCCAGCAATAGGGTGCTGAGAAGATGGAAACGAGCATTAGCAGGCTACCATCCTTCATCCAGTCCCAATTGTGGCGACGCGTCCAGAAATAAGCGAGCGCCCAAAGACAGCCCAGCGCCGCAGGCATGTACTGGAGCCACATGGTTTGCGGGCTTAGCCAAAGACGTGACTCAACGCTCAGGCAGGGAATTAACTCCTTCTGGAACCCGGATGTGCGCATCATCTGTGAGTAATCGGCCCATGCCGACGGGTCCAGGCAAAACGTTGCAGCACAACTTGCGGCCATGGCAACCGCCGTACCAGCCACGAGTTTATAGCTCCGAGTTACTAGCACCCATGCCAGAAGTACCGCACCGAAGGGAAGAAACAGTTGAGGCTTCAGCGCGCAAAGCCAGAGCGACATTCCAGCCAGAAATGGACGCGTAGCGTGCAGTCGCAGAAAGAATACGAGCCCAAGCAGCGCGAAGAGGGAAGTCTGTCCCATGAACAGGCAAAGCAGGGCCGGAGCAAACGCATAACCCAGCCAGTGCACATAACTCTTTGGGCGGCCGTGCATCTGCCAAAGCATGCCAACCGAGATCGCGAGGCTTGCAAGCAAGGCCAGCGACCATAGAAATGCCGCAACCCGCAAGCCGAGGAGGCCGAGCGGAAGCGCGAGCGGCAGACCCCATGGCGGATTCCGCATGTAGAGCGCGCCATAGCCCGCAGGAAGCCCGGCAGCGTGCTCGATCCGCATCATGGCGACGCCATCATAGGGGTTCGCGCGATGAATGAGCTGCTGGCCGGTTGACCAATAGACTACGAAATCGCGCGCGCCCGCTATGTTGCCTGTGAGCGGCAAAACGCAAAGGAAGATAGATGTGAGGGCGAATGCAAGACCGCTGACCACCGCGATTGCAGCTTCTGCGATATCAGGAGTTGTCTTTACCGCGGGATCACTCGTCTTGCTCCTCATGAACGCCATTCTACTCGAGCGTGTTGCGAAGGTTCATTCACAAACTAATCTCTTGCAGGTCTTCAGGCACTTCTTTCGCAACGCACCTGATAACATCGACAGTTGCCCGACACCATTTAGCCCGCAGAGAGCGGTGAGGCTTCTTGCGGCTGTTCCTTACCAATTGCACGATACAAAAGGGAGAGCTGGACCAAGCCGAGAATGAATAACAGGATCATCATCATTTGGCTTCCATGCCTGTTCCCCTTCGCTGCAAGGTTCCACGATACTGCAAACATCAACATAGCGAGGAGTCTGATCCAGCTTGCCGTAACATTCTTGCCAAGGTCTCTCATGGCGCCAATCGTAAGAACCAATGCAATGACAACGAGGATTGCGTCCCACACAGGGACATAGAAATTCAAGAGGAGGGTCCAGGTCAGCGTCACTGCCCAGGCTAGGTCCTGCACAGGCCTGCCACCCTTGGCGGACTTGGAAAGCAGCACAGCAAGCGCTGTAACAATTGCGCTGGACGCGAAGGTCAGCAAACCGAGGGCGAGACTCGATCGGCCACCCGGAACTGCGTAGGAAAATGAAGTAAAGTCGACATATTCCCACAGCTGCAGCAATGATTGACCGTGAACGACGGTGGCATCTCGAAAGAAGCTGAGGAAGTGAAGATACACTATCCAGATATCGACTCCCCCGAATGCAACGGCAACCAGAGCCAATGCCGCAGCGCCGGCGATGAAGCCGCCTAGAGCCCTGAACCGTCGAGTAATCAGCAGCATGGGAACGATAAACAGCAATAGAGTCGGCTTGTACGCCAGAAGTGAGAGCGCCAACCCGCTTATGAACGGTCTTGAGTGCCTCTCCTGAAAGATCGCAAGCCCCACCGAAAAAACTGCGATCGTGGCAAGCTGTCCGTTCTTGAGAGTGCAAATTGAGAACGGGTAGAATGCCAGCGCCAAACTTATGATCAAAGAGATCTTGAGCCGTTCCCCGGGGAAGATATCCTTCACAACCGCGCCGATTCCAACGATATAGAGAGCGAGAGAAACAAACACCCATAGGATGTATGCGGGAAGAAGAGGAAGCTTGGCAAACAAGCTGAAGAACAGGGCGACAAACGGGGGATAGGGACTTGGTCCGTAAGCCCCATCCGTTATGGGATAGATCCCGTTGAATACCTTCAATTGCAAAGCGTAATCGTACAGCCTTGCGAGCGGATACTCGTTTGTAATATGACCAATTCCGTAGAAATAGATGAAGTCGAACGGGAGCAAGTGGGTGTAGATCGATCCGGCTCTGGAATCAAGCCAGATCCTGCCCAGAACCGGAACAACTACAAATCCCAAAAACAGTCCCCAGCCACCCAGATTCAGCTCGATGAGGCCGGGTGGTGGACCCAGGAATCGGCGAGGCCATTGGATGGACCATTTATTGGGTTGCCCCGGGGCTTCAATGCTTTCAGCACCGTCCATCGAATCTCCTCAATTGCTGCAGCATCCGATGGGGTCTCCAGGGACAACGGTGAAATCAGGCGTGAACGCTAACTCACAGGGTAGCAGATCATAACAGCGCTGAAGACTCCTGATTCACGGTAGCGAGCCGGCTGAAACTCCTTGGCTACCCCTCGTCTTGAGAGTTGGTTCCGCGAGGGTTGCCCTGAGTGGCCGGCCTGGATAGCGAAGACCTGCCAGGCTCACGGCAACCTCTGAAAAATGCAGCTTTCGCTGCCAGTGTGCGCGGGCCCCTCTGATCGTTTCCGAGATAAATCGAGGCCGGCCCACTTTGGAGGTGATCCACCTTTAGGTAAGCGGTAATACACTTTCCGGTCATGTATACCAGCCCCGCCTGTCCACCTGAGCCTGTATACAGGCGTTTACACCGAGCGTGCCGGTCGATTATCTGTAGTGTTGGTAAGTTGTTGATATATTTGAATAAATTAGATAATTGTCGAATGGCCCCTCAGTTGCTTTAAACAGGGTGACCCGGTCTAAGGCTGGGAAATCAACCCACGGAGAGACTACACATGAACAGCATCCTTCTTAAGATCTACATCAAATTCCAGGACCTGAAGAACGGCGAAGAAGGCCAGGATCTGGTCGAGTACGCCCTGGTCGTTGCTCTGATCGCTTTCGGCGCAACCGCTGGCATGACCAGCCTTGCTGGCGGCATCAACAGCGCGTTCAGCAAGATCAGCTCCGCCCTCGCCACCAACATCACCTAGTTCCTGTCGAATCACTGTCAGGATCGCGCTGGTCGGCACTAGCCAGCACCTTCGCACTTTGTGGGAGAGATATGCGCCCTTTCCGGGGGGATAGGGCGCAGTCTGCCCCCAAAAGGTCATATGCAACGGAAGCTCCATTCAATCTGAAGCTCCACTCAAAACGCCCCTCAGAGGCAATTCGATGCGGCCTGTAATCTTGAACTTTCTTTTAAATCTGCGGCGCTTGGTTTTGCTCGATGACGGCCAGGATTTAGTAGAGTATGCCTTGGTCGTTGCTCTCATTGCTTTCGGTGCAACTGCAAGCATGCACGCGTTGGCAGGTGGCTTAAACTCAGCGTTCAGCAAAATCAGCGGAGCCCTCGCCACAAACATCACGTAGTCCCTGCCGAAGAATGGGCCAGGGCACCAAATTTGATCATTTCTTGATTTCTCGTGGGAGAGATACGCATGGCAGATTCATTGCCGACACGTACTCTCCCCCATCTTTTTACGCGTCCCACCGTAACCTTGGCCCTCTCCTCAGTTAGTAGATTCGGCGACTAACCAAGTGGTGACCTTGCCTCGCATATAAGATCGCGCGCACAACGTTCCGGTATAGAGTAGAACCGATATGCTCCTGACTACGACTGCAGACAGCCGCCCCTCTTTGATGCTGATTGAAGGGGGTCTCACTGCGATTTCCATTGCGGTTGCATTCGCTATCCCTCGGCTTGGTTCCAACTGGTTTTCGCGAGTTGAGCATGCCTTCGGGCGATTAGCGCGGAGGAAGGGCCTGGCAGTTGCAGCTGTTGGCATCACTGCATTTGTCCTTCGTCTTGCCATTCTTCCGTTTTGTCCCATCCCGTTGCCCTTTGTGCCGGACGATTTCAGCTTCTTGCTCGCTGCCGACACCTTCGCTCACGGCCGGCTGGCCAACCCCACGCCCGCCATGTGGATCCATTTCGAAAGCATCCACATCTCCATGCAGCCCACCTATATGTCGATGTACTTTCCCGCGCAAGGGCTCCTCCTGGCCGCGAGCAAGCTACTTCTGGGAAACCTCTGGTTCGGCCTCCTGTTTGCGAGCGCGCTAATGTGCGCGTCAATCTGCTGGATGCTCCAGGCCTGGATGCCGGCCTCCTGGGCGCTGCTTGGAGGCATGTTATCGGTCGTGCACCTGGGCCTGTTCAGCTATTGGATCAATACCTATCACGCGGCCGGATCGATCGGGGCTCTTGGCGGAGCACTGATACTGGGTGCTTTGCCGCGCATCATGAGGACACCGCGCCTTCGCTACACACTGGCGATGGGTGCCGGCGTTGCGATCCTCGGAATCACTCGGCCCTATGAATGTGTTCTGCTCTGTTTGCCAGTTACGGTGGTTTTGGGGCGCTGGCTGATTGTCGGAAAGAATCGGCCCCCAGCGCGCAAATTGTTTCGTCTTGCTGCTGCTCCGTTGCTGCTGGTCTTCGCAGGCGCAACCTGGATGGGATATTACGATTACCGCGCCTTTGGAAGCCCTTTGACCTTGCCGTACACCATCAATCGTGCCACCTACGCCATGGTGCCATACTATGTGTGGCAGAGTCCGCGGCCTGAGCCGCACTATAGGCACGCAGCGTTGCGGAATTTTTACTACGTCGAGCTTGAGGGCAACAAGGTTCGCATGAGCGTGCCCGGCTTTATTGTTGGCACTCTGAAAAAAATCACGCTTGGGGTGCTGTTTTTCGCCGGCATCGCATTTCTTCCCCTCGCGTTGATGCTGCGGCGCGTGCTCCTCGACCGGCGTATCCGCTTTCTGGTGGTCTGCGTGCTGGTTTTGACGGGCGGCATGTTGATTGAGCTGTTCCTTCTGCCGCACTATATGGCGCCGTTTACCTCCGCCTTTTATGCGCTGGGTTTGCAGGCCATGCGCCACTTCTGGGTCTGGAATCCGGGCGGTCAACCCGTAGGTATGACGCTGGTTCGGCTGTCCGTTACGGTTTGCCTGGTGATGGCGGGGTTGAGGCTCTTTGCTGGACCGCTTCACCTTGAGCTTCCCGAGTGGCCGGCTTCGAACTGGAATTTCAGCTGGTATGGTCCGGACCGGTTCGGAACCGACCGGGCTCGTGTCGAATCCGAGATGGAGCAACTGCCCGGAAAACAGCTGGTTATCGTCCGCTATACCCCCAAACACAACCCGTTCGACGAGTGGGTTTATAACGCGGCCGACATTGATGCCTCCAAAGTCGTATGGGCAAGAGACATGAATTCCGTCGATAATATGGAATTGATTCAATACTACCGGGACCGCAAGGTCTGGCTGGTAGAGCCGGACTCGACGCCGGCCACTATTTCTACCTACCCCGTGCCTGCGCAGACAGTCACTGCGGCGCACTGAATCAAATGCCGGTTCCCGGCATGAATGATGAGTGTTTCAGGAGCTTAGTCCATGATCAACGGAAAGCGAATTGCGGTTGTGATGCCGGCCTACAACGCCGAGAAGACTTTGGAACAGACGGTGCGCGAGCTGTCCGACGTGGTGGACATCAAGATTCTTGTGGATGACCACAGCAAGGACCAGACCGCTCCTCTCTCTCGCAGGCTCGGCATACAGACTTTCATCCACGACGCTAACTACGGCTATGGCCGCAACCAGCAGACCTGCTACCGCGAGGCACTGGCTGCGGGTGCCGATATCGTAGTCATGGTTCATCCCGATTACCAGTACACACCGTCGTTGGTTCCGGCCATGGCAGGCATGGTTGCCAGCGGGGTCTATGACATGGTCCTGGGTTCGCGCATTCTTGGGGCAGGCGCGTTGAAGGGCGGAATGCCCTTGTATAAATACATCGCCAATCGTCTCCTCACCGCATTTCAGAATCTGTTTCTGGGAGTGAAGCTGTCGGAGTACCACACCGGATTCAGGGCCTTCTCACGCGAATTGCTTGAAACCCTTCCCCTGCTGGAAAACTCCGATGACTTTGTCTTCGACAATCAGATGATCGCTCAGGCGGTTATGTTCGGCTTCAACATTGGAGAGATTTCCTGCCCGACAAAATATTTTGAGGAAGCTTCTTCCATCAACTTCAAGCGCAGTGTGCAGTATGGATTGGGAGTGCTGGCCACGACTTTCAGCTTTGTAGCGCATAAGTGGGGAATCATTCACGCGGCAGGGTTCGATGCTTCCGGAAGAAAAGTAACTCAGAAATACTATTCTCAAGCAGCGCAGGGCTCCTAAGAGACCAAGTGGACGCGAAAGCACAGCAGCAAGAGCCGCAGACGGAGCTCCGCATCTGGCAGCACTGCGCGGTGTTCCTAGTTGCCTGTGCTGTGATTGTCGCGCGGCGCCCGGACGCCATCTTTCACGCACAGTTCTACGCCGAAGATGGCCATGTCTGGTTTGCAGATGCCTATAACCTGGGTTGGTGGCCTGCCTTGTTTCGAACCTGGGCTGGCTACTTTCATGCTTTGCCACGCCTTACGGCTTCTCTAGCCCAACTTGTTCCGCTTTGCCTGGTCCCTCTGTTTTTTAACCTCATCGCGATCTTCTTTCAGGCTCTTCCCGTGAACCTGTTGCTCACCTCCCGTTCTTCAGTGTGGGGAAGTCTGCGATTCAGAACATCTCTTGCGGGCATGTACCTGATGCTGCCAAACTGCGCAGAAGTGAGCTGCGGTATTAGTAATTCCAATTGGCTGCTGGCTCTGAGCGCCCTCATACTGCTTCTCGCTGCCGCACCCCAAAGTGAGACGGAAAGGCTCTTCGATATCGGCTTCATGCTCCTTTGTGGGCTGACGGGCCCGTATTGTTTCTTCCTGCTGCCGATTGCTATCTTCCTTGCATGGAGGCAGCGCGATAGCAGGTCGTGGCTCCCAGCGGGCATCCTCGCAGTATCCTGCGTCATTCAAGCGTGGCCGCTGCTGTTCGTTGACCGCGCCGCCCGCTCGCATCAGGCGCAGACATTGGGCGCGAGCCCGCTCATGTTCGCGCGCATCCTGGGGAGCCAGATATATCTCGGAACCCTGCTGGGTGGCAACGCGCTGTCAGCGCAGCGGGGGCTATGGCTCTCCATCCTGCTTGCCTGCGTGGCAATTGGCGGAACAGTTCTTGTCGCAATCTGTTGCCTCAAGTCGTCCATGGTGATGAAGCTCTTTCTGGCCTTTTCAGCGTTACTCCTTGCCGGTTCTCTGGCTGTCCCAGTCGAGTGGGGACACCCCGCAGCTTCAGTCTGGGCCTTGATTGCCGGTCTCCCCGGTCTTCGCTACTGGTTCTTCCCGACGCTGGCTTTCGCTTGGTCGCTCCTTTGGGGAGTTCAATCCCGCATAGGCCCCATAAAAGCAGTGTCGACCGCCCTTTTGTGCTTAATGTGTTTTGGAATTCTCCGCGACTGGCGCCATCCCGCTTTTCAGGAAACTCATTTTGCAGAGTCTGTAAGGCGATTCGAAGCTGCGCCGGCGGGAGCGGTTGTCATTATCCCAGAGCATCCTGAAGGTTGGAACCTGATGCTCGTCAAACACCCATCTAGACGATAAGGCGGCAGGATGCAAGACCGGCAGGATCAACTATCCAACCTTCGATTCTGGCAAAACGGCGCTATCTTTCTGGCTGCCTGTGTCATCCTGGTCACGCGACGGCCGGATGCGTTGTTTCATGCCCAATTCTTTGCCGAGGACGGGAAGGTTTGGTTCGCGGATAACTATAATCTTGGATGGTGGCAGGCTCTGCTTCAACCGCACACCGGATACTTCCAAACGCTACCCCGTCTTGGGGCTGCGATATCTCTCCTTGTGCCGTTTGCCATTGCGCCACTCGTGCTCAATCTCATAGCGTTCGTGGTTCAGGCACTTCCTGTAAACCTTCTTCTCTCATCCCGGTCCGCCGGCTGGGGTTCTCTTGGTTCGCGCGCTCTTTTTGCGTTCATTTATCTGGCGCTGCCGAACTCCGCGGAGATAAGCTTCGGCATTACATTTTCGCAGTGGCTGCTGGCGCTGAGCGCTTTCCTGCTGCTGGTTGCAACCACCCCGCGAAGCGTCGCGGGCCGGCTCTTTGATCTCTCCATTTTGCTGCTCTCTGGCCTGTCGGGTCCGTTCTGCATCTTTCTTACGCCCATTGCGATGTTTCTTGCCCTGAACCGCCGTGAACGCTGGCGCTGGGTGCCGGCGGGCGTGCTCACGGTGTCAAGTCTTGTTCAGGTATTGGGGTTGCTCGTACTGAACCCGTCGATTCGACCCCATTATGATCTGGGCGCCAACCCCGCATCGTTTGCCCGTGTCCTTGCCGGTCAGGTCTATCTCGGGGCATTGATCGGAAGCAACGGGCTGGCATATTACCCGAGCCCACGGCTCTCTCTTTTTCTCTATTGCGTAGCCATTGGCGGAACTGCCCTCGTCGTCGTGTGCTCCGTCAAGTCGGCCTTGGAGATCAGACTCTTCCTTCTGTTTTCCGCTGTGCTCATGGCCGTTTCGCTCATTTCTCCCGTAATTCGCGCGCGCGAGGGCGTTACCGTATGGGACCTCATGGCCGGCGCAAGCGGCATTCATTATTGGTTTTTCCCCACACTTGCCTTCGCATGGTCGCTGCTATGGTGTTTCAAGAGCAGGATTACCGTTCTCAAGATCGTGTCAGCCTACCTCTGTTTCTTCATGTGTCTAGGGGTCATTCGTGATTGGAGGCAGCCGGCCTTTCAGGATATGCATTTCGCGGAATATGCGAAAAGCTTTGAGGCTGCGCCAGCGGAAACAACTGTTACCATTCCGGAGAACCCCGACGGCTGGACCATGGTCCTGCTCAAACATACATCGAAACGGTAGGCGGCGACATGCAGAACCGGCCAGATCTCAACCACGAGCTTCGCCTCTGGCAACACGGCGCAGTTTTCCTATTTGCCTGCGCCATTTTGATCTCGCGACGGCCGGACGCCATCTTTCATGCTCAATTCTTTGCCGAAGACGGGCATGTCTGGTTCGCGGATGACTATAACGTTGGGTTGTGGTCTGCTCTGTTTCAGGCCCATACCGGATATTTCCAAACACTTCCTCGCCTGGGCGCTGCGCTTGCACTCCTTGCGCCGTTTTCTCTGGCTCCTCTTGTTCTGAATCTCATCGCACTCGCTGTGCAGGCTCTCCCCGCCAACCTTCTTCTCTCGTCACGCTCCGCAGGCTGGGGCACGCTCCGTACACGCGCACTCTTTGCAGGCATTTGCCTCGCGCTCCCAAACTGCGCAGAAGTAAGCAGCGGGATTACAGAGTCGCAGTGGCTGCTTGCGCTGTGCGTAATCCTCGTGCTGACGGCGTCCCCTCCGCGAAGCGTCGCGGGTATGGGGTTCGATTGCTCTATGCTTCTGCTCTGTGGTCTGACGGGAGCATTCTGCATTCCGCTTCTTCCCATTGCATTCTTCATTGTGTGGAGACATCGCGATCGGTGGAGATGGGTGACGTCGGGGCTTTTGGCAGCACTCTGTCTTGTTCAAGCCTGGGCATTGCTGATCGTAGATCCCTCAGGCCGGAAAGAGGCGGCTCTTGGCGCCAGCCCCGCTTTGTTTGCGCGTATTCTCGGCGGCCAGGTCTATTCCGCCACTTTGCTAGGCCACAATAAGTTGGCAACGCTTCCAGGTCTCCCGATGCTCCTTTTTCTTGTCGCTTTGGCGATTGCGGGAACGGTCCTGGTCGCAATCTGTATTGCCAGGGCGCCCTGGCCGCTGAGGGTCTTTCTCCTGTTCTCGATGATGCTCTTTGCGCTCGCTCTTATTACGCCCACAGGTTCAATACCCGACGGAATTTCAGCCTGGAGGCACTTGAGCACCACAACCAGTGTTCGCTATTGGTTCTTCCCCACACTTGCCTTCGCCTGGTCTGTCCTCTGGTGCGTCCAGAGCCAGACTGGCGTTATCAAGACGGTATCGGCTGTGCTCTTTTGCGTGATGTGCTTCGGGATCGTTCGCGATTGGCGGCATCCCGCGTTCACGGATATGCATTTTGAGGAGCAGGTAAAACGCTTTGAAGCGGCGCCTGCGGGAACTGCTATTACCATCCCGATTTGTCCGGATGGTTGGACCATGGAGCTGATCAAACACTCGCCAGGGCGGTAGACTGCCCACCGTATCCTTCGTCTGAGCAAAGAGCCCCTGCCTTGCAGAATTGGTTTCATTTTTCCGTCTGACTTAGCCATTCAAGATCCGCAAAGAGTGGACACCCGGCGCACTGGGCAGTCCTGCCGCAGTGCGCCTTGCCAACCGCCACCGTGAGCGCGTGAAACTCGTTGAAGAGGCGCTCGTGGCTGGCTGCGGGATCGGAGGCAAAGGCCTGGCTGGCGAGATGGACCAGCGAATCGTATCCTTTGGGGCCCTTCGGCACTGCAATCAGCCGGTGCCGCTCCGCAATGCGGCGCAGGTACTCGTCGGCTACCGGCACGGGATGCTTGAGCGCGTACAGCAGGATGGCGTCGGCGGTCTCAGGACCTACGCCGGGCAAAACCAGCAGCCGCCGTCTGAGAGCGGCCGTTGGGCAAGCCGCAAGCACCTCAAGCAAGCCGCCAAACTCCTCGTCCAGCATGGCCACAAATGCCTTGAGCGCTGGCGCCTTGCGTGTGTGAAATCCAGACGGCCGGATGAGGTCCTGCAGGTCGGCAAGAGGTATCCCGCGAAGACCCTGGATAGTCAATGCTCCCGCTGCGCGCAGATTCGACAAGGAACGCTCGACGGCCTTCCATGACGTGTTCTGCGTCAGATAGGCGCCAAGGATCACCTCAAATGGAGCCTGGGCCGGCCACCAATACTGGTCGCCGTAGGCTTCGGCAAGCTTGTCATGCATGTGGCGCAGCCGCTCTGCACTGCTGGGCCCGCGTGATCCTTTCACGGCAGAGAATCCTCAGCCGGCGCAGATTGGAGCTGAATCTTCCACTCCAGAACGCGAGCGCGGGCGGCGGCCGCCTCGGCCTGGGGTACGTGGCCGGCGCGCTGCAGTGAGATGGAGAGCGCGGTGTGCGCCACCGGGTCGCCAGGAGTGAGGGCGATCAGCGCCAGCGCCGCGGCAACAGACTGCTCCAGCTGGCCGGCGTCGCGCAGTGCCCGAATGAGGCCGTGATGCGCCTCAATGTGTGCCTCACAGTGCTCTGGCCCGGCGGCAATGGCTGCGCGAAAAGACGCAGCCGCCTCGGTGGGCTTGCCGGCGGCAAGCAGATCGAGGCCACGTTCGCACTGCCTCCGGCAGAGCGATTCGGCGGTGGGAATGTTGGATGCGCTCACGGCTGTCATTAGGATAAGGTCTGAGCCTGTCAGTTCAGTGGGGCGCAGTCAATGTGGTTGCGATTCGGGGAGGGTGCGATGAAGAGTCATACGGAGTATCTGGTCTTTGAAACGCGAAAGCGGCGGGAGGTGGTGCACATCACCAACAAGGTGGGATCCTCCCTCAGCAAGTATCTGGCTTTCACGGATGAGGACGAAACCCAATGCGGTTTCACAGCCACATGCTGAGGGACACCTATGCTGTCGAATTACTCGGAGCAGGCATGGGGCTGTATAAATTGAGTTGGCTACTGACGCACCAGTCAATTGAGATCACCAGGCGTTATTACTCCCCATGGGTGAGAGAGTTGGTCGATGCGACCGAGGCCGAGTCAGTGTTAATCCTTCAGAAGCAGGGCTTCTAACTTAACGCGCTTCTCGCGGCACAACTTTTGGAGGCTGTACCATGAAATATACTATTTTTCCGCTTGTAGCACTCGCATTCGGCGCACAGGTCATGGCTCAGTTGCAGGTGTGTCAGCTGCAACCCATCAGGCGAGGATCCAGTTTGATGCCAACCTGGTCTGTCGATCCCGACCGTCGTGGCCAAAGAGCCGAAACAAACATCCCACCAAAGGCACGTGTCGGCCGGAAGCTGGCCGCTAGAGAATTCGCGCTTGTATGTGCTGTACAGCTATCGAAGGCCTCGGTCTGAATCCTCGGCAGAAACCGATTGGGTCGGACCAACGACGGCAGCGGTTAATCTCTCGGGGTTTTTTCCCCGCTCTCAGATCAAACGATGCCGAAATCACGCGATACCTCTCTGGTTCTGGCCTGAACTGTGCGGCAGGGGCGCCCCCTTCAGCATGACGGGGGAATGACAGTGCAAGTGACGGCAAAACAGTTAGCCACTTTAGATTCAGTACAGGTGACGGATGTGACGGAGGTCGAGGACGTTGAATTGGTGTACCCACGGTGATCACCCAAAAGCGGCCATAGATGATCAAGTGAAAAGCGGCCATAGGAAGAAGGGTTAAGGCAAAGCTGCCACGGAGGGAAGTTAACCCTTGTGGTCATGAGCCACGTCTTGAGCAGAGATAAACGAGAACAAGTCATCGCATTGGGGCGGCTGGGCTGGTCGTTGCGGCGCATCGAGCATGCCACCGGAGTGCGCCGGGAAACGGCGGGCGACTATCTTCGCAGCACGGGGATCGCTCTTCGACGTCCCGGCGGCTGGGGACGCCACAGTCCTTCAAATGTGGCCATAAACCCGATCACCGACTCTGAGAGCGGGGATTCAAAAGCGGCCATAGAAGTGATCACCGACTTTTTGGCCAGGAATCTGTTCGTCACCAGACATAGATGTCGATGACGTTCGGCGGACCGGCGACGGAGTCCCTCACAGTCGTGCTGACCAGGATTTGGATATTCCTTTGTGGCCAGTCCTTGGGGGCATCGCGAAGAAGTTTCTCCAAAGCATCGGGACGGACGATGAGGTCCGCCGCAGCATCAGAACCGCTGGCTTCAACACCTGCGACCAGCACCACAAATTGGCCGGTACTGGAATCCACCAGGCGGGTGACGACGCCAAAATCTTCCCCAACGGGTCCATGCTTTGTGTACCATGATCGTCCGGAAGGCCCTTTTTCCTGGATGCGGATTCCTTTGTCATCATCCACGAAGGCGAAATGCAGACCCAACATCATCTCCATTGTCCATGGATTGCTGAAGGCCCCGATGACGACAGCCGGCGAGTTTCGCAAGTCTTCGGACGAGAAGCCATCCCCAATGAGAACCTCGCTGTCCTTCCCCTGGCGGCCAAAAAGGCTTGATAACCTGACGGCCGCTTGCACATCTCCTTTGCTTACTCCGTAATCGTAATACTCGACCATATCGCTCCAAGGGATAGTATCTTCAGGCCGGAGATGTGGACGATGAGTCATGCGATACACTTCATGATCGAATTCGCCGGGAGACTGCGCAGTGCGTTTGTAAACATCTGCCGCAGGCCGATAGAAAATCGGCTTTGGCAGGCAGATCAGGAGCGGCTTTGACGAAGCAAAGGCCGGCGCCCAGAACTTTGAAATTGCCGAGATTGGTGTTTTCGCGGAATTCCTGTTGAGAAAAACGAAAAAAGCTCCCAGGCAGAGGAGGGCGACGAAGGATCCAAGGACGAGTATTCGGAATCTTCCGTGACGGGCGGGGACGCTCAACGCCCCCACGGAGACCGTGTCAACGTTCGGCCGGATCGCCAGAGCTTGACCGACCGGAACGGCAGTCTCGTCTTTCGGCTTTTGATCGAAGATGAATTCAGGTGTATACGACCCGACGGGGAGATCGATCCTGACCGGGCTCTCGTGCGGATGGTCTATATAGTATTTGTCAAGCCGCCTCCGCACTTCCCGGGCCTGGGCTCGAACGACGGAATCATCCCCCGTGGCATAGTCCACTGGACGATTGAAAAGGGCGGCACCTATCATGCGCTCTTTCAGCGGTACTTCATGATGCTCCAGCCGGTAGTGCACCACGAAATCCAGAAACTGTTTTCCGCGTGGACTGGTCCGGAAGAATTCGCTTTCAAGGATGTGTTTGAGAGCTTCGGCTACCAATGCCGGAGCTGGAGTAGATCCGTCTTCTTCCAAAAGAGAAGGAGGTCGGGCGGCATCGGGCTCGAAATGCGCAGGCGTCTCTTCGGGATTCCCTCGCGCCGTTTTGGAAACGCTCTCTCGGATCATCCTACGGCGTCCTCCACTCCTGATCGGCGAACTGAAATATACAACTCCGCTTTCGGGAAGACAATCTGTCGTTACCGAGTATTGTACCGCGACCTTTTTCTGTTCGCGCTTAAGTAGAATAAACGCCTTAAAATCAATAAGTTTGACAGGTGAAAAACCGTTTATACCTTGTTTGTTGCTGTCATGCAACTGTCTAGTGGACTGCGGTTACGCGGCTGTCGATTTTCCGGCTATGAACGAAAGGCAGAGCGAACCGCTCAACCTCGATAATCGCACCGAAACTCGATCAGACACGCGAATCGAGCAGTGAGTAAATTCGGAACAACGAAAACTAGTTGGATCGAGGCAGCCAAATGGAAGCAGCCTCACGGGAGCTCCTTAAGGTGAGAAGCAACCACCGACCAAGTAAACGCATACCCAAAGCCCGACGTCGCAGTTCTCGGAGGCAGTTTAGATGAAACGCAACGTATTCCCAGCACTCTGGTTGGTCGCTGTTTTCCTGGCGATCGCAGCCCCATTTACCGCCTGGGCGCAATTCTCTACAGGCATTACCGGTCGCGTCGCCGATTCGACCGGCGCGATGATTCCCAGAGCCGCAGTCACAGCTCATAACGAGCTGACCAACGAAGACATCGATACGGTAAGCAGCTCATCGGGTGATTTCAGCTTCACGAGCCTCAAACCAGGCATTTACGACATTTCGGCCAACGCGCCCGGTTTCGACACCGCAAGCGAGACCGGGGTCCATGTGCAACTTGAAGCCACCATGACAGTGAAGTTGACCCTCAAGCCCGGCAGCGCCAAGGAGAGCGTCACAGTACGTGCGGACGAGGTACAGCTCGATCTCACCCACGCCGATCGCGGTGTGACCTACTCAACCGACGAATTGGAGCAGTCTCCGTTTGACAGCGGTAACCCGCTGATGCTGGCCAACGCCGAACCGGGCGTCTACTTCAACGGCTGTTCAAGCTGCGAATGGGTGCGCCCTTTTGACAACAACTCGATCAACCAATTCTCGGCGAATGGCCAGGGATCGGACACCAACGATTTCCAACTGGATGGCTCGCCGAACAATGCCAACACGTATGGCAGCCGCAATATCGGCTACGTGCCCCCTACCGCCAGCATCCAGGAGATGAAGTTCGTCTCCAATCCCTACGATGCGCAATACGGACACACCGGCGGCGGCATCTTTGACGTCGTCACCAAGTACGGAACCAACGAGCTGCATGGGCAGCTGTACGAGAATGCCCGCCGCACATGGCTTGATGCCAACACGCATTACGACGACAATCCGACGATCGATCTGCCGAAAACCAGCGATCAGCGCGACCAGTATGGATTTGAAGTGGATGGGCCGGTTGTCATTCCCCATCTCTTCAACGGGCACGACAAGACCTTCTTCGAGGGGCAATTCGAGAATTATTCTCAAAACACACCCAATTCCGGAATCGACAATGTTCCCGCACTCAGCCCCGGCTCAACCACCCAGTCGGTCGTCCAAACCGGCGATTTCAGCCAAGCATATTACTTTACTGGATCAGCGAATGCGCCGATCAACATCTTCGATCCACTCACGGCGACCGGCACCAGCGGCGTGCGCTCACAGTTTTCCGGGAATAAGATTCCGAGCACCCGATTCAATTCAACTGCGCAAGCGTTGCTCAGCTACCTCCCACTTCCTAACGTTGCCACACCCTCCAATCAATCGTGGGGTCTGCAGAACTACAAATGGCAACTTAATGGAACGGACCGGTTCAAGAATGTGGTGGCGCGTCTTGACCAGAACTTCGGTACCCGTGACAAAGCTTATCTCCGTTTCGCGTGGAACAAGCGCTTCCAGAACAATGGAGATGCCAATGGACTGCCAGGCGCCGCGGAGACCGGCGTCTTTCCACTGATCCGGCAAAACCACTTCTTTACCGCAGATTGGTTGCACACATTCAACTCCAACTCAATCCTCGATATGCACCTTTCTTTCACGCGGTATATCGATGCGGAAAAAGAGGGGCTCACGCCATTCGACCTCTCCAAGGTGGGCCTGGGCAGCCTGGCCGTCCCCGGCACAGTGCCTGTTTTCCCGCAGATCGGCGTTTCCGGCGTCACCGGGTTCGGCAACTGGGCCAGCAACGGCGGCAACAAGGTATCAATTTCCAACACCATCGCCGCCATGCCCATCTGGACCTACACCCGCAGCAAGCATACGATCAAGATGGGCCTGGACTACCGGTGGATGCACGCCAGCAACTTTACTGCCGGCGCTTCCTCCGGCTCCTTCAACGTGGGCAGTGGCTGGACCCAGGGGCAGGCCTTCAACGAACCCAATAACCTGGCGCAAACGCAAGGTCTCGGACTAGCCTCGATGGTTCTTGGCACCATGGACAGCGGCTACATCAGTATCAACGCCAACTCCTATTTCAGTTACCCGTACTTTGCTCCATTTTTCCAGGACGATTGGAAGGTCACCCAGAAGCTGACCGTAAATCTCGGCGTCCGCTGGGATCTGCAGGGACCGCCGAGTGAAGCGAACAGCAAGATGCTGGGAGATCTGAATACCACCACGTTAAATCCAGTCTCATCAGAGGTGACCTCACCTCTGCCAAACGGAGCCGCTTTAGTTGGCGGTTTGACCTTTGCCGGAGTCAACGGCCAACCTCGCACGCTCTTCAACGAGGATGCTGCTGCCATTCAGCCGCGCGTCGGTTTCGCATACGCGCTGAATAACAAAACAGTGGTTCGCGGCGGGATTGGAGACACATTCCTACAGTTCGCCGGCCAGGGCTATAACAACGGATTCAGCCAATCAACGAATTACGTTGGCAGTACAGACGGTGGATATCTTCCCAATGGGGCCAACCTCAGCAATCCCATTCCCGCCATCGCGCAACCACTCGGCGCGGCCCTGGGCCTCGAGTCGCAGTTGGGGAACAGCTTCAACGTCTCCAATCGCAACTTCAAGATTCCCGGCGTGGTCAACTATTCGCTTGGCGCCGAACGTCAGCTCAATGCGCACACCACGGTAGATCTGAGCTTTGTCGGGAGCACCGGGTTCAGCCAGGACACGACGGACGATATCAACCACATCACCACCGGGTATGCGGCCAATTGCAATCTGGAAATGGGCGCTACCATCACGACATACAACAATTGCAACAGTGAACCGCAAAACGCCGCTCAGGCCGCCGCCAACCCGGAGTGGGTCGCAAATCCGTTCGTTGGCGTTGCCGGCTTCTCTACGGCCAATACCGGCAATGGCAATGGCTACTATACCAACCCCTATCTTCCCGCCAGCGACTTCACCCGTCCCATGCCTCAGTTCGGCGAAATCTATCAAAGCCAGCAGAATGATGGGCAGACGCAGTTCAGCTCGTTGCAGGCCGTAGTGACTCACCGCTGGAGCGATGCGCTCACCGCGCATGGCAGTTTTGTTTGGGCCAAGACGATGGATTCCGGCGCACTCGCTGACACCACCTACCGCGTCCGCGCACACTACGTGGATTACGGCAACCGCAAGTGGCGCTGGACTGCCAACGCTGTCTGGCATATGCCGGTCGGCAGAGGCCGAGCATTCCTAGGCGAATCCAATCGCATAGTCGATGGAGTTATCGGCGGCTGGACGATGGGCGCCATCTACTACTATCAGGCGGGCACTCGTTCCAGCGTCGCTGGGACAGGGTGCGGCGAGGCTTACTGCAACTGGGTGGAGCTGATACACAAACAGAATTACGGCGTGCATCGCATCATTCGAACCGGAACGCCGTTTATTGCGGCTTCAAGCACCTGCGTAGGCTACTACGACGGCAATGGCAATCTCCAGCCGGAGGGCTACGCAGTCTGCCCGAAGGCAAATCCGACGGCTCGGGAAGACTTCGACTTCATTCAGAGACCGAGCTGGGCCGTCTACCCCAACGTGAGCGACAGCGGCGTCTACAACCCTCGCGGACAACAGCTCGATCTGAGCATGAGCAAGACCTTCCCGGTTTGGGAGCGGACGAAGCTGGAGACGCGGTTCGAGGCTTACAATCTGCCCAATCACCCGAGTTGGGATGGTGCTGGATACTGGTGGGCGCCGTGGGATCCGCACTTCGGCACCATCAACATGATCTACAGCGGCCAGACGAATGTGCCTCGCAATGTCCAGTTGTCCGCCAAGTTCATGTGGTAGATCTATGTGCATCTGCAAATCATCCCTTATTCCTGACCAACCTTGACCGCTACCGAACTGGTTGAGTTCACCTTCCTGCGAATCGCACACTGATGTCTGACTTCCTAAAGAAACCGTTTGGAGAATCGATGAGAAACACCGGCATCATCGGGCGCATAGCCCGCGTGTTGAGCGATCCATATTTCGCCCTTCCATTCTCTTTTGCGTTTGTGGCGATAGCTGCATGCTGGACGCCATCGATTCATGCTCAATCTACAATCGCGCAGGCTCCGCCAATGGGCTGGAACAGTTGGGACGCGTATGGCACCACCGTTCGCGAAGCAGAAGTGAAAGCCAACGCCGACGTTATGGCCTCCTCTTTGAAGCAATATGGCTGGCAATACATCGTCGTGGATATTCAGTGGTACGAGCCAAATGCCAAGTCTCATGGATACCGCGACGGAGCGACTCTTTCGATGGACGCCAATGGACGGCTCATCCCGGCTGTCAATCGTTTTCCATCTTCCGCAAACGGGGAAGGCTTCAAGCATCTTGCCGACTATGTGCACAGTAAGGGACTGAAATTCGGCATTCACATCCTCCGCGGCGTACCGCGGCAGGCCGTTGCCAAGAACACACCGGTTCTCGGCACTAATCAACACGCAAGAGACATCGCGGACGAGAAGACTCTGTGCGCATGGAACACCGATATGTATGGGATTGATATGTCCAAGCCAGGAGCCCAGGCTTATTACGATTCAATTGTTGCGCAATATGCGGCATGGAGCGTCGACTTTATTAAGGCAGACGACATGACGCGGCCCTATCACCGAGCCGAGATCGATGGATTGCATCACGCAATCCTGAAGACTGGCCGGCCGATTGTTCTGAGTCTCTCCCCGGGGCCAGCGCCCGTGGATGAAATTGCAGACCTCCGAAACAGCGCTCAAATGTGGCGCATCGAGGACGACCTGTGGGATAACTGGCAGTCCGTAAAGAACATGTACTTCCGGGCAGAAACCTGGGCTCCACTGGTCAGTCCGGGCCATTGGCCTGATGCCGACATGCTTCCCCTTGGGCACATCGGTATCCGTGCAGAGCGGGGAGCGGATCGGCTTTCCAGGTTGTCGCACGACGAGCAGAAAACCATGATGACCCTATGGGCGATGTTACGATCACCACTTATGTTCGGGGGCGACCTGGCGACCATTGACCCCTTTACGCTCTCTCTGCTGACTAATGCCGACGTACTGGGGATTGACCAATCGCGTTCTAATGCAGAGGTTGCCTATTCGAAGGGAGATCTGCGCATCTGGATCGCGAAGGATGAAAAGAGCAGCGATCGGTTCGTGGCGATCTTCAACCTTGGAGAGACGCCGCAAACGATTCATCAGGATTGGCGCGATATCCAAATATCTACCAAGCCCGCCGAGATCAATGAACTTTGGAGCAAGAAAGTGCTTACCCGGCCTCAGGCACTCGACGCGACTGTAGCTTCACATGGAACAGTGCTCTATCGAGTTTCGATGCATTGAAATCAAATGTGCTCGGGCTTGGATGCGGATGAGGTCTTCCTGATGTGCAATCAGGCCAAGTACATCAACGAAATCGCATCGCGGCAAGAAGAAGTTTGCAGTCCCTTGTGCCGACTTCGTCTGGGTGCGGCGGGTTTTCTTCTGGCGCGTGCGACGTCCGACCCGGGCCGCGTTTGCCGATTAACGGAGAGCCGATTTATGCGCGGCTCTTCACTCAACTCAACGGAACTTGGGTACATACTGATTACACCTACACCGCGACAATCGAAGCTCAAGCGACCCTCACAACTCGCACACCGGGGAGCACGTTGACCGGATCGGCGGTGACCTTTACTTGGACTTCGGCACCCAGCGCGACAGAGTACATTCTTGCGCTCGGTGCGGCCCGAGCGGGCTCAAGCAACCTGTATTACTCGGGTGCGACGACCGCTACTTCCGCAACCGTAGCCAAACTGCCAACCAATGGACAGACGATCTACGCGCGCCTCTTCACGCAACTCAACGGAACATGTGTGCATATCGACGATACCTACACGGCAGCGCTGTAGAGCCAACCAAGGTCAGAATCCCTTTTGAGTTTCCAGGATGGTCGCGGCATTGCAGTGGATCCGGACCAGGCTTGGCTATGGAGGCTGAGATTAAGTTACCTCCGAAACAGAAGCTGTCGTTCAGGAATCAAGACCAGGACAACTGGCATGACTCAGAAATCCATGATGATTTGCCTCTTGCGCCCCAACCGCGTTTACCGCCCGAATCGACACGAACTTGCTTGTTCCACCCCGACGGTCGGCAAGCTTGGCAGAAACCCATTTGCCAAGTTCTGTCCGACAAGCCGGTAACACGGGCGCTCAATTCGAACGCTTCGGCATGGAAGGCACATACCGTTCCAGAAACTCCCACACATGCCCGTATGCCTCGACATCGCGCCCCGGCCCGAACATGCCGTGGCCACCATCAGGAACGGTGTAAAGTTCATTCGGCACATTGGCTTTATCGAGTTCGGCATGCAGATGCTGGGACTGAGAATACGGCACTACGGGATCGCTCTCGCCGTGGATGATGAGAATGGGTGGAAGCCCGGCGCGCACATAGGTCAGGGGAGATACGCGTCGGGCCACCTCCCTACGGTTTTGCTGGCTCCCCAACCATGCGACAGCGTACGTTTTCCGATCAGCGCCTGTCAGCAAGTCTCCGATGTCGGCGGGTCCATACCAATCCACTACCGCTGAGACCTTGAGCGGCGGTTCTGCGTAATTCGGGTCGGACGGGCAGTTGTTGTCGAGGCCCGCATCTTCCGTCAGCATGGCTGCCATTAGGGCAAGATGACCTCCGGAGGAGTGGCCGGTGACAATAATCCGGCCAGTGTCGAGGTGAAATTGTTTTGCATTCCGATAAACCCACCGCAGCGCACAACGGGCGTCTTCTACAGCCGCAGGCGCGAGGGCTGTGCCGGACATCCGGTATTCGACATTGACGACATTCCATCCGCGAGCCAGCCACGGCATCAGATAGGGGAGCGCGCCGGTACGATCTCCAAAAAACCAACCGCCGCCATGATAGTAGATCACCGTCGGCACAGGCTCCTTGGTCTTGGCTTGCCACACATCGAGCTTCAGCGCCGTACCTGAGAAGAAACCATAGACCTGATCGGGTTGGACGAGATATCGCTGGCTGTGGCTGCCCAATCCAAAGGCGTGGACTGAGCCGGTGCCTTGCCTATGAACAACAATGCGATTAAGACAGCAATGCCCCATCTCACAACTTTATTCATCGTTGGGATGCCTCCGAGTGTAGGTCGTTCTTGTTGTGAGGAATTGTCAGTTGCAGAGTCAGTGATTCGTGCGCACCGATCTTGATATCGCTTTGGTTCAACCCTGGTTGAATCAAAGCGTCCTCAGTCATATCGGTTTCCGCAACCGCGCTGATCTTGAGTGAAGAGTGAAGGGTGCAGGTCGTCGCATCTCCAGCGATCTCCTGCAAGCGGAGCATGAAGTGATCGGGGTTTCCATCCGCCGACGGCTTGAACGCGAGGATCGCAACATTGGGCGCGGAGAGCGAGAAAAAAGAGCCGCTATTCTCTTCCGGCGCCTGGTCCGGAGGCAGTAGCGCGGTGATGAGCGGAACGTCGTAATCCCAGCCGGCGCGATACGACACCACCGGATCAAAATTTCCGGCCGAAGTCATGGCGAAAGAGGCCGTATAGCGAGGGCCGTAGCCCGGTTCGACAGTCGGGAAGGTGACCACACCGGAATCTTTCGTATCGCCCTGGTCGGCCTTGCGCAAGGCCGTGACGCGCACAACGTTGGTGTAGTCGCCCGGTGTGCCGTTTACGCCGAAACCGCGCAGCGGCATGTCGAAGAAGTCTTCACGTTGAAGCAGACTGATGGCATTGGACCGCGCCACACCATCTTCCATGAGCGCGAGGGTGTGGATGGGCGTGGCGGCGTCAGTTCTGGCTCCCGGGAGGTAGTCTTTGGGAAGGTCGTGGAACCCGATTCCGTCGTCGACCATGATTTTTGCTGGATTGTCAAAATTAAAAGGAAATTCGAAGCTATAGCACTCAGCGCCTTTGTCCATTGGCACTTGCGGCATGCGCGAGCGATCAAATACCTCGTCGAGCTTCACGGTTCGCTCCCCTGACTCGAGAGTGACGCTCGTTTCCGGCCACCACGTTCCGGGCCGCACGATCACAAATTCGTCCGTCAGAGGACCGCGGAAGTGGTGCACCTTCGGCTTCCATTCTTCGTCGGGCAGATAATTTGCAAACGTCCACCGGACGAGTTGGCCCGCGCGTTGCGGCGCCTGCGGGTTTACCAGTTCGCGGCCCAGCTGTTTGTCCCAGATGCTGTCGATAGCTCCGTCACGTGGGCGCAGCCGCACCTTGTAGAACTGGTTCTCCAGCGCGTCGCCGCTTACTTCTTCCTCTTTGGCGGGCGGTGCTGCGGAGTGCTCAAGCAGATAGGTACGATAGCCAACGGGCGGGATTTGCTCCGCCGCGAAGGTGATGCTTCCATCCTGGTTCAGCTGCGACGAAACGACTTTGCCGGTTGCGGCGTCGCGGACTTCGGTGAGATCGAGAGAGGGAGGATGCACGCGGGTCATGCCGCTGCGTTCCCAACTGAGCGGGTTATAGACCACACATTTCGGAGTCTTCTCCGGATCGCTCTTCGCGGCGAACATGCGCTCCACGCCCACCATCATCATGTTGCGGGTCTCGGTGCGCGCGGTTTTGGCAAAGGTGGAATATTCCTGGTTCTGCTGGTTCACCTGGGTCTGCGTCATAACCTTGGGCCAGCCGGGCTGCCCCGCGCCTGAGTGCTCGTCGTAAGTGAGCATTTTGGTGGCGGCGTCGGTGATGGTGCTTCCCGGAAATTGCATCCCCGCCCGTAGGCTGAGCAGGGACCAAAGCGCTTCCGCCTGCGGCAGATAATCCTGCACCCAGCGCGCGTCGCCGGTGATGCCCGGCGAGTTCATTTTGACCTCTGACCAGAGGCCGCTGAAGTCTCCCGCATAGGTTGGAAATGGATCCGCATAGCGACCCTGCACGTAGTCGAAGAATTCCTTGGGAGTCGCCACTACCAACTTAGGCTGTTTTCCAGCCGCGTTCCAGGCATGCACAGCGGGCAGCAATCCGTCCTCCTCATACGACGCGGGAACAAAATCGTGCATGTAAAGAACCATCACCGCGTCGTACGGATAGCCGGCTTTGTGGTATTCCGCCAGCAGCTTGCTTACGCCCCGCTGCATAATTTCAAGCGTAGGCAGGTTGTTCCAGGCCTTTGGATAAAAGTGGTCTTCAGGCGCAGCGCTATAGTAGTGGGCGGCGGGATCGAGGTAGTAATCGGCCATGGCCTCGGTGTATCCGCCATTCTTGCTGCCGGTCTCCCACGTCAGCACCGTGCTTCCATCCGGAGACCGCCAGTGAAATGGCATCTTTCCGGGATGCAGGCTGGTGCCACCGCCAATAAACAGATTCGATCCAGTTACGAAATAGCGGACGCCGCTGCGCGCCAGTACCTGGGGCAGCCTCAAGGTAAACCCGGGCACATCGTCCATCATGGCGAGATCGGTCGTTACGCCCAAACGTTTCTCGATATCCCGCATCGGGTCGACGATCCGGTTGAGTTGCTCGGCCCCCATGAACTCGGTGTGCTCGCTTCCCCAGACCGCCGACAATTCGATCTGCCCGCTTCGGACAAGGCTGACCAGGTCCTGAATTTCCTGCGGATCCTTTGTTCGATCGAGCCAGGCCTGCACCTGCCACGCGCTCTCAATGACCCAACGGAACTGTGGATCCCGCTTAGCGGTGCGGATGACTCCGTCGAGGTGAGGTTTGATGTCGTCCAGCTGTTCTTGAGGAGGCAACTTGAAGCCGAGATCCCAGTGGCTGCTGGGGACGATGTAGATGGTCTTGATCTGGGAATTGCTCCGGCCTTCGTCTGGCTGTTGCGCGGCGATCGCGAAGCAACCGGTCGCCAGAATCGCGATGCAATACGAAATGGTTCTGAATCGCATGTTTCCCCCGAACTTTTGCCGCAGACATTCTCAAAAGAACAGGCTGGCCGCCGAGGAGGGAAAGCAAGCGGAATGCGAACCGCTTCTCCATGGTGGGGACACAAAGCTTGAGCCCTTGATGAAGGGTAATGTCTTGTGGTTTGTTAGCTCATCACGACTTTCCATCTGCGTATCAAATAATAATATTGTGTTCGTTTAAGTGTCAATCGAACATTTGTGATATCCTTTGTTGGTTAAAGCGGCATTCGTTATGAGAAATCTCTCTCTAAGCAGATCTCTGCACCCGCGCCGGCATGGCGTCGTTTTGGGTGGTGGCCCGCACACGCTAGAGGTCTCGCTGAGCGGAGATTTTTCCAGTAAGACAGGGCTCGAGCGATGAAGATTCTCGCCGTTGATCTCGGTGGCACCCATGCGGCGTGCGCACTGGTTGAAGGGACGCGGATTCTTGCGCGTGAAACCGTCAGCCTTCCGGAGTCGGCTTCTTTGAGCGCTGCCCTGGCTGCCATTAAGGTCCCTCTGGGACGGATCCATGCGGCACATCACGCCGATGCTATTGGCTTTGGCTTTTGCGGCCTGGTGGACTCGAAGCATACGCGCATTGCGTCTACCAACGGGAAGTTTACCGACGCACCCTCGCTGGACATGGCTGACTGGTCGAGGCAGAGGTTCGGGCTGCCCCTGCGACTCGAAAATGATGCGCGGCTCGCGCTCCTGGGAGAATGTCATGCGGGCGCTGCTCAAGGGGAAACCGACGTGGTTATGTTTACCCTCGGCACGGGGATTGGCGGTGTGGCGATGATGGACGGACGACTCTTGCGTGGAAAGCACGAGCAGGCTGGCGTCCTTGGTGGTCATATTCCGGTCACGCTTACGGGGCGCCGCTGCACCTGTGGAGGGTTGGGTTGCGCCGAATCGGAAGCATCGGGTTGGTCTCTACCGCTTGTGGCAGGCGCATGGCCCGGGTTTGAAACCAGCGCGTTAACATCCGGGAAAATCGACTTCGAAAACCTCTTCACCTGCGCAGCAGTGGGCGATGCAGTGGCCGGCGAAATCGTCGATTACTGCCTCAGAGTCTGGGGAGCGGCTGCGGTTGCCGCCATTCACTCTTTCGATCCAGATATTCTTGTCTACGGCGGTGGCGTGATGAAGAGCGCTGACGCCATACTTCCGTTCCTTCGGGAATACGTGCGGAAGAACGCGTGGACACCGTGGGGGACGGTTGAGGTGCGCGCCGCGCAACTTGGCAATGATGCGGCTCTTCTTGGCGTGATACCGCTGTTTGAACAGGAGCTGCCCCTTGTACGATAGGTTTCCATTCATCCCGGCCGGCAATCGTGAGGAATGCCATTCTGGCTGGCCTTCAATCGTGCGGGTGATTCAATCTCGAGTTGGCGCGGGGTCGGTTGTTGTGGTTGAGTGCTACCCAGGAGTATTTCTCGAGGAACTTCGTCGTGAGCTTGGCGCCGGGTTGGCCGGGGCGGACGTTTTAGTCACAACAAGTCTGTTTCGGTCAGCGCCGGAGATAGACACGATGCTGGAGCCGTCGCTCGGTGACGATCCGGTCTTCGGCATGATGAACTCAATTGAGATTGAGGAATTCTTCGACCCGGCCCTTCTCGCAGAAGTACGCGGCCACTGCCGCAGTTCCGCACGGACAACGGTCGTTCTCGGTCCCGGTGCGTCGCTCATTTGCCCGCAGCCAGACCTTCTTGTCTATGCCGATATGGCGCGGTGGGAGATCCAAATGCGCCAGCGGCGAAACGAGATCGCGAATTTGGGATCGGAAAACTTCGGTGAGCGCGCGTCTCTCAAATACAAGCGCGCCTTCTTTGTGGACTGGCGCGCGGCTGACCGGCTCAAGAGGCGACTGTTCGGCAAGATCGATCTGCTGCTGGATACCAATAAGCCCGGTCAGCCGACAGCAATCTCAGGAGACGTCTTTCGACGAAGCCTTCAGGCGGTTGTCAAACGACCATTCCGTGTTGTGCCGTTCTTCGATCCCGGGCCCTGGGGTGGCCACTGGATGGAGCGTGTGTGCGGACTTCCGACGGATGATGCTCCCAACCACGCCTGGTGCTTTGACTGCGTGCCTGAAGAAAACAGCCTGGTCTTCGGCTTTGGGGATCAGCGCGTCGAAGTGCCCTCAGTCAACGTGGTGTTTGCCCATCCTGAGGAGCTTCTGGGGCAAGGAGTTGTGTCCCGGTTTGGTGCGGAGTTTCCGATCCGCTTTGATTTACTCGACACTGTCGGGGGCGGCAACCTCTCACTGCAGGTACATCCGTTGACTTCGTATATCCGCGAGCACTTCGGAATGGACTACACGCAGGACGAGAGCTACTACATGCTGGACGCCGAGGCGGATGCCGGAGTTTATCTGGGGCTGAAGGAGGGCATTGATCGCGCTGCGATGATCCGCGACCTGGAGCGAGCGCAGGACGCGGACTTTGATTTTCCAGCGGAGAAATATGTCAATCGCTTTCCTGCCCGGAAGCACGACCACTTCCTCATTCCAGCCGGGACCATTCACTGCTCAGGCAAGAACAGCATGGTGCTCGAAATCAGCGCGACACCTTACATCTTTACTTTCAAATTGTGGGATTGGGGTCGGCTTGGTCTGGACGCCCGTCCACGACCCATCCATCTCAAACACGGGATCGCCAATATTCAATGGGACCGGACCACCGAATGGGTGCGCCGCTCCCTCGTCGACCAGGTTCAGCTGGTCGCTTCAGGCGATGGGTGGCGAGAGGAGCGCACGGGTCTTCACCAACTGGAGTTCATCGAGACTCGTCGCCACTGGTTTACCAAGGCCGTATCGCACGATACACAAGGTGCAGGGAGAACAGGTCGTCGTCGAAAGCCCCGATGGGACATTCGATCCGTTTCCTGTGAATTACGCGGAAACCTTTATTGTTCCCGCGGCCGTGGGACCGTATACGGTCCGTCCTTGCGGAGCCGGAAAAGACCGCGAATGTGCGACTGTCCGGGCGAATGTGAGGGTATAAAGCGAACTGAATTCGATTGAAGGGCTGCGCTTCGCCGTTTGCCGGTAAATGACTGCGTTAGGACGACCGGACGATTGAAATTCAACTCTTCAAATTCTCGCAAAATCAAAGGCGCTCCTTCCGGGAGCGCCCTTGGTGATTCTGTGTCTATCTTACCGGCCTCTATTGGCTGGCCTATAGTAGTGGTAACTATTGCAGCACGCTACTTATCAGCAGTTGAGAATCCCCAAACCCGGACGAGTTAGTGTTCGCGGCAACCGTAGGGCCTGTCGAAAGCCCACCGGTGGAAGCATTGAAACTGAGCGTCTCAATAAGTGACCCGTTGGTGGTGCCGATGTACAGGTACTCATTCGTCGGATCGAAGATTGGCATGGTGGGGGTGTTGAATCCCGTCATGCTGCCCAACTGAGCTAGTGCGCCGGTTTGACGGTTCACCAAGGCTGTGTAGATTGTCCCGCCGCTGCTCGTAATTGCCAGGTACGATCCGGTGCGGTCCACGGCGACCCAGTCAAGACCGTTGGCTCCCGCGATGGCCAGAGTACCCCCAACCTGGGTGAGGCTGCCGTTGCCTTGGATTGCCATGGTCACCACGCCTGCACTTGATGGGAGCACCGCGTACAGGAAGCGGCCCCTGGGATCGACCACGGTGCTGACCGCTCCTGTTCCGCCGGTTGGGAACGGTGCCGCGCCATTTGGCGTCAGGAGCCCGGTGCCTGGATTGATCGAATAGGAATAAATTCCCTTGGCGTTGTCGGATACAAAAAGGAACCTGCCCAGCGCGTCCACCGTTATGCTTGCGACGTTGGGTTGCGTACCTGTCCATGTGACAGAGGGGCTCAGCAACGTCAACGCATGCGACGTTGGATCGATCGAGTACTGTTGAATCGTTTCTGTCGCACCGCCAGTGAAATACACGTACAAGAACCGTCCTGCCGGATCGACTGCCACTTCCTGATTGGAAGCACCGGTGTACGGCTGGGTGGCGCTTCCCGCCGGATACTTTTGCACGACCGTCGGGAAGCCCGAGGTGGGGCTGATCTGGTAAACGACCAGTTCGTAAGTGTTATCCACAACGTAGCCCCACTGGCCGGAGGAATCGATCGCACCGGGCGTGCAGCCAGTGAATAGGGAGGTTACGATCGCAGCTAAAACCGCAAGGAGCCATTTATTTGATTTCACGACTATCTCCCTCCATCCACGTTGGTCTGATTGCTCAGCGTGCCGTTGGTCGGATTAATGTCATACAACACGTTTCCCTGGCCGGACACCAGCGAGTAGAGGTAGCCGGGGCCGTAAAGCGTCTGGCTGCCAGGGACAAAAGCGAGCGCAGCACCCTGACCGCGGGTTGCAATCGCACTTGACCATGAGGGATTGCCGCTCGAGTCAAACGAGAAAGTTTCATCCAGGCTGGTCTCCGCAGGCTCGACCGTGTACAGGAAATCCAGGGCCGGGTCGAAGGTTATTCCCGTCCCCGAAGCCGCCGTGGATTGGGAGTTCGTGTTGGCTGTCAATTCGCCGGTTGCAAGATTGACGCTGGCGGATCCAACGGTCTTCGCTGTCGCGTCAAGGAAGTAAACGAGTCCCGCGGCAGACACCGCGAGGGATACCGGTCGGGTCCCCACCGTGGGTGCGCTGACTGGAGTCAGCGTACCGGCCGCAGAATCGATCGTGTAACTGCCGATGGTCCCATCACCGGAGTTAGCCACATAGAGGTACAGGCCCGAAGGATCGAATGCAATACCCTGGGGCATCTGTCCTGCGGGGAAGGTCGGCTTGGCTAACGGCTGCAGCGCCCCATCGGAATTAATTGAGAACGCCGCAATCTCGTTGCTACTGCTAACCGATGAGTAGAGGTAACGGCCAAGAGGTTCGACGGCAACGAAATTCGAGGCGCCCGGATTGGTGAAGGGAGATCCGGAGACGGCTGTCAGCGCCCCGGAACTCGAGTTAACCGCGAATGCGAAGATCTGATTTCCGCCAGCGACATAGAGATGAGCGCCCGCCGGATCGAAGGACATTCCCGTCGGCGCGCTCGCTGTCGCATAGAAGCCGCCGGTTAGCGGGGTCAATGTCCCGAACTGGGCAGATGTCCCCGAGGTGGAAGCGAATGCGAAAGCGCCAACCCCTCCCTGCACGGCAACGTAGGCAAATTGACCCGATGGAGAAACGAGTACGTTTGCCGGGCTTACCATGGTGCTCGGCAGCGCCGAATACGTGTAGGGAGTCAAGCTGCCGTTGGTGTTGTCTACGGTGTAGACCGACAGGGTTGAGTCGGCAGGATTCGCCGTAATGGCGAAACTCGATGTTGGCGCCGCCGTCACGGAGACCGTGAGAGGTGTCTGGTTGAGGCCGAGTGTAGCTGTCAGAGTGGCGGAACCAATTTTTCGCGCGGTAACAAGGCCGCTCAATGGTCCACCCGACACCACTGTTAGTGTGGTGGGATCTGAACTCGTCCAAGTGACCTGGCTGGTGATATTCCCGGTATTGTTATTCGCCGAAAACTGCAAGGTCGATCCAAGTTGCACCTGTGGCTGAGTCGGAGTGACCATGATAGAGCCGGCGGCGGTAACTGTAACCGTAAATGACCCGGTAACTCCCTCTGAGCTGGCCGTTATGCTCGCGGTGCCCGCGCTAACGCCCGTAACCAGGCCGGCGCTCACTGACGCGACGGCAGGCGACAGCGAAGCCCAGGTCGCCGTCGCCGTGATGTTGCTGGTTGAGCCGTCGCTGAGAGTTCCGGTCGAGGTGAGTTGTACCGTCTGGCCCGTATAGATCGACGAAACCGCCCCTGTCACTGCGATTGATTTCAGAACAGGCGGCGTCACTGTCAACTGAAACGTTCCTGTGACATTGGTGGTACTGTCCGTGGCTGTAATCGCCACCGTGCCTGTTGCGACTCCGGTGACCAATCCGCTGGCGGTAACCGTGGCAGTGGCTGCGTTCGCTGATTGCCAAACCGCCGAGGTCAGCGTTTTTGTTGTTCCGTCGGTGTAAGTGCCAGTCGCCGTAAGTTGCAACGTCAAACCCAGAGCCACCGAAG
>Ga0302319_10003793_pt1 | contig 31309 bp, 19 predicted proteins | sample Bog_T0_2_FD_203319 | JGI IMG/M metagenome (GOLD analysis project Ga0302319, IMG submission 203319) | Peat permafrost microbial communities from Stordalen Mire near Abisko, Sweden - Bog_T0_2 | ecosystem: Environmental > Terrestrial > Soil > Wetlands > Peat | place: Sweden: Abisko, Stordalen Mire... | reverse complement strand
AACCACCTTTGAACCCACCATTTTAATCCTCTGGCCCGCGGTCCCGGCGGCCCCCGGGCCCCCCGCGGCTCTGCGTCGCCGCTGCAACCATCCACAAAGCGTCTGGTACTTGATCCCAGCCCAAGCCGCGAAACGCTTCCCGGTCATTCCGCTCTTATCGAACTGCGCCAGCAATGCGTCCCGTCGTTGCGCGCTGACCCGAACCCGCCCACGCGTATCCACCGGCAACATCTCACAGGTCGCTATCGTACTTGTCGTATCTATCATACCGACCCCAGTATGACACTTATGCACTCCTCAGCCAGTGGTGCTATAAATTACGCTTACGGTATTATGACGGCGGCTGGCTGATTATTGCGTGCTTATCCGGTTTACGCATACAACTTCAACCCGTTGGGGCAGGAGCAATTCCGACTCTGGCCTAATTTCAGGCTTTGAGAGCCCATTGACTCAAAGCCGAGCCGCGCTAGGAGGCCGGTTGCGGTTTGTCGTGCGAAATCGCGATGTCTCCCCAAAATGCAATGGAGTCTTCGCTGCCATTCCCAAATCGTTTCATGGCCCGCTGGATAGGCCAACATAGGCCGCCATCAGGAAGTCGCAACATTACGTTCATTTCTGCCTCCGGGTCTGATTCGTCGCCGATCCAATCACCGCCAACCTGTCTGCGGATAACCTCTCCGGCGTACGAACCCAGAGCGAAGATGCGTCCGCCTAAACCTTCCGACAGCAATCCGCCTGGTTTGGCTGCGCCGTTTTGGCTGTGCTCGTCAAAGAAGCGATCAATCTCGCGCAAACTTTGGACCGAGAAATCTGCACGATAGCCTGAACTCTGTAAGGCGCATGATATCCAATCAGCGCTTGCGAGAACATCGTCAATGATCCTGCCCACGGTGGTTTTCGATATCTGAACGCAGCGAGACGCCGACCCTAGATTTAGGGGTTGTATGCGTCAACCGGATAAGCACGGGTTATTGAAATCAGTTCATCCGGCGAAAGCGACACTGGCGGGATGGTGATAAGAGTGAAGCAGAGTTTGGCTCAACAAGGATACTACAAGGGTCATTTTACTGAGACCATAGGCATGCACACCCGTCAGGCAATATCTAATTATGAGTCTGATAAAGGATTGCCGGTGAATGGACAAATCGATGGCCCCCTGATTGCATCGCTTGGACTGGAATAATTTTGCAAAATTGCCAACAAGGAGAAGGGTCAGGTATGGTAAAACATACTTGGCTCTCTTTTTTGCACGTAAGCGTCAGCCATAGCGCCTCTGGCGCACCTCTCTGGTTGGAGAAGAGGAAGTATTGAAGACAGCGTCGCCTTTACAAATTAACGATAAGGAGCGGACAGGACGCACTCTTGATTAGCGCGGCTGCACTGTCACCAAAGTGCAATGGGTTCCCGGGCCATGCCTTAGTTCCGAGGACGATAAGTTGGTGATTGCCAAGGGTCACCTGTCGGAGAATCTCATTCTCTTTTGCCGGACTGATACGGGCTTTGGACATCACCTGGACGCCTTCGCGAAGCCCGAGAGCGATGATGTCTAAAAGCAATGCGCGACCGGTGCGAAGCAACTGATGTGAGTGCCGCAGCAACTCGTTTTCAGTGGGCGGAGCGGAGATGTTTAACGCGGTGATCGTAGCGTCGCAACCTTTGGCAATAGCCACTGCCACCTCTGCTCCAAACCGCGAGTAATCCGCCCCTGTCGTAGGCACCAGGATGGTTTTCAATGATGTTGCGGGAGCACAGCGGGCCGCGCAATGGAGAGAGATTGCGACAGGGCCAGCGAATTCGCGGACGATCTTTTCAATGGTATGGGAAACGCCAGATGTTCCCGCCTTTGATCCCGCGTCGAGGCCGAGAAAAAGAAGCCCGTAGCCGTTCTTTGCCTCCGCTAGGATCGCTTTGGCTGCAGCATCGTCCGGCGAACCATCTTGCGATTCAAAAGGTAGAACCGATACCAACTCTCGAACTGGAATTCTTTCGGTTTTGGCTCCTTCCGCAGCCGCTTCAATGGGATGGTATGCCGCATCTTTTTTCTCTGCGACGCGGGCTTTGTCCATGGCTTCCACGGCGCCTGCGGCGTTTTCTGCAGCTTCGATTAGAGCTTCGGAAGCCGATGAAGTAGTCCTGCCTTCCTTTTCCTTCGTCCCCATGTCAATGACAGTCGTCGTTAGATGCCGCGCACCGATGAACCAGCCGGCAAGCAGGCAGGCGAGCCGTCCATTGTCGCTTGCATCCAACCCAACCAGGACACGCTCCAGCTTTGGCATCAAATCGTTCTCTTCTGCAGCCTCTGATTCAAGCCGGGCCTTTTCCTCATCCCGCACCGGCACCCGCGTCAGCGCCCAGCGGAGGAGCGGCGGCATGCAGAGGGTCGTCACCACAGCCATGAGGACGATGATGGTAAACAACTGCTGATTCAACACGCCCATTGTCAGGCCAATAGTCGCGAGGATGACTTCGGTGGAGCCTCGGGCGTTCATGGCAAAGCCGACCGCCAACGCTTCAGGGTGGTTCAGACGCGCCACACGACTCCCGAGATAGCAGCCGCCCAGTTTTCCAATGCTCGCGATGGCAATAAACAGAACCGCGAGTCCGAGCAAATGCGGGTCCGTGAGGACTTTGAGATCAATGGAGAGGCCCGCCACGCCGAAGAAGACCGGCATGAATAAAGCAACGATCAATCCCCGCAATTCCTCTTCTATGTGCTTTGTCAGAATAGGCGACTGGCCGATTATGATACCGCTCACGAACGCCCCGAGCACAGTGTGAACGCCGATGAAATTAGTCACCAGAGCCAGCACAATCATGATGACCAGGATGACGCTGATGACTGACATCTCGCTGACGAAGTGATCGTTCGTCCAGCGAATGATTCTGGCGACCAGGCGGCTTCCGATCGTGAAGGAGAAAATCAAGAATGCCGCCGTGCCAAGAACGCTAAAGAGTACGGGGCCGAGGACAATCCGCCCTTGCGATGCCAGACCGCTGATCAGCGCGAGGATGATCCAACCCGTGGTGTCATCAAGAATCGCGGCGGCGAGGATTACCTGACCGAGGTTTCGTCGGAGAAAATCCACCTCGCGCAGCACGGCAGCGACGATTTTGACAGAGGAAATGGATAGCGCAGTGGCAATGAAAAGCGACGTGAGCAAGCGCCGGTTTGGATCGGGCAATATGCTGTCTGGCAGCAGTTGGCCAAGCACGTAGCCACAGACAAAAGGAATGACGATTCCGGCGCTGGAGGTGATGGCTGCCGTACGGCGCACCCGTTTCACGAGCGCGAGATTCGTCTCCATGCCGGTGAGCAGCAGCAGCAAGAGCACGCCAAACTCCGAGACCGCATTGAGCATTTGCCGGTCGGAGGCAATGGGTGGAAAAATCGCCTGCTGCGCCGTCGGCCAGATCCCGCCAAAGAGGCTCGGACCGAGAATGATCCCAGCCAGCAGTTGGCCGATCACAGCAGGCTGGCCGATGCGTTGCATCCATTCGCCGAGCAACCGGCCGACCACGATAAGCAAGACGATCTGGACGAAAAAGATGGGGACTTGTGGCTCCCCGTGGCTTGCTGCGATTGAGATCGATATGGGATGTGAAAGCAAACAGATCATTTCGAACGAATCTCGCACATTCTCATCAGTCGGCGATGTCCACGATCTCCAGTTCTTTTGCGGCACCGTAGAGCCGCCTATAATGCGCCCGATTAGCCGCCGGGCGAGAAGGAAGGCCACTGGGGACCGCACCGACTTCGATTGCTAGAAAATCTCACAAATCTGGCACATCGGGGAAATACTTTAGGATATCAGAGAAAACCCAAGAGGTGTAGAGTCTGAAACTTGCGCAGCAGCCAAATTCTTAAAACGTGATGTCATTCGCTAAACACCCGCATCTCCTGAGAATTTCCGCCGGCTTATGTTTTGCTGGATTCCTTGGGGGTTGTTCGATTTTCCCGACCCATCGCGGCACGGGCAGTCCCGATGACGCTTTTATCACCTATTGGCCGCCTGCCGGAAATAGCGGCCGCTTGCGCCTGGCGGTGAAGGACTTAATCGACGTGAAAGGCGTTATCTCGACTGCTGGGTCTGAATATATCGCTGAGCATAACGTGCCCGCCCGCCACGACGCGAAATGCCTGGAAGGCGCTCGTGAACAGAACGTACTGCTCGTGGGTAAGACAAACCTGAGCGAACTGGCCGTTGCGCCTTCTGGCTTAAACCGGTTCTTTGGTACCCCGAAGAATCCGCTCAATCGGAAGGTGAATTTGATCCCAGGCGGCTCATCCAGTGGGTCTGCGGTCGCGGTGGCGGATGGGCTTGCCGATGTCGCACTTGGAACGGATACGGCGGGATCGATTCGCGTGCCGGCTGCCTGCTGCGGGGTGGTGGGCTTGAAGACGACTTTCGGGCTTGTGCCGTTAAAGGGAGTCTTCCCCATTGAGCCTCAGCATTTGGATACGATTGGGCCGCTGGGAAGGGACATCGCTCACACCGTAGAAGGCATGGACCTGCTTGAACCCGGGTTCAGTGTGAAATATCACGAGGCCGTGCTCGAGAACCCGTCGGCGAGGCGGATTCGCGTCGGGCGCCTCTATCTCGATGCCACCGAGCCGAAGATTGACCAGGCCGTGGATGAAAGTCTTCGGAAGGCGGGATTCGAAGTCGCAAGATTGAACACCGGTTTCAAGGACGCATGGATTCAGGCAACGCGCGATGGCACGGCTGTGGCATCAGGGGGCGCATGGTTCAATGATCACTTCTGGACGGATAAACCGGGCGTCAGCGCGAGGACAAAAGCGGTTCTCGCATTAGGCGAAATTACCTATCACCTGAGTTATCAGTCTGCGCTCAGCCGGCAGCGGCAATGGCAGCATGCGCTTTACAAGGTTTTGAGTCAGGTCGATTTTGTGGCGCTGCCCACCATCAATGGACTTCCGCCGAAAGTGCCGCCTTTTTTGGGATCGCCTCTGTTCGAGTCCCGAATCCTCGCTTTGCAGAATACCGTCGCCGTTAATTTCGCGGGGAATCCTGCGATTGCAATGCCCATCCCCGTTAGGGACAAGGTGGTGCCACTTACGAGCCTGGAGCTGGTAGGACGCCGATTGGATGAAGCCGGATTGCTGAACGCGGGCCGCCTCATCGAAGCTTCCCGAAGAGATTCCGGCGCCCGCACCGAATAGCCCGCGCCTCGATTGCAGAAAATTCGAGTTGCGGGTACGTCCATCGCCCTTATGGTCTTCGGTACTTGATGCAGTTGCCTGACCCCTCGTGCCCGGAACCCATGAATCTCTCGAAGTCCGCCCCCGCTGTCTCGGCGGCGCTTCTATTGGCGAGCACTCCTTTACGGGCCGGACCGGCCGATGAGTTAATCGCAAAAGGGGACGCCTATTACGACCAACTCAATGCGCACGAGTCGCTGAAGTGTTATCTCCCGGCGGAAAAGCTTGAGCCGGATAATGTCCGGCTTCTTGTGCGTATATCGCGCGAGTATCGGCACCTGATGAGTGACGTTTCGAGCCCCGTGGAAAAGCTTCGGCTTGGCAATATTGCCCTCGCTTACGCGAAGCGGGCGGCCGCGCTCGGACCGGATGACTCGGACGCGCAACTCGCCGTGGCGATCTGTTACGGGAAGTTACAGCCGGAAGAAACCAATGCGGAGAAACTGGAGACCTCGCGCATCATCAAGTCCGAGGCGGAGAAGGCAATAAAACTCGATCCAAATAGCGACCTGGCGTGGCATGTCTTGGGACGCTGGAACATGGGTTTCGCGGAGATTACCGGAGTGAAGCGGGCCTTGGGCGAGCTGATGTACGGCAAAATGCCGGTCACCACTTACGAGGACGCGGCCAAATGCTTCGAGAGAGCGATCGAACTCAAACCCGACTGCCCCATGCATTCTGTCGAGCTCGGGCGGGTGTATGCACAGATGGGTCGAAAAGAGGAGGCGCGACAATTGATCGCCAAGGGCCTGGCAATGAAAGAGACCGAGAAGGACGATCCCGAGACGAAGCGCCGCGGAGAAGAGGAGTTGGCTAAATTGCGGTGAGGTTAACCTCTCTCAGGTTAGGACTTGAGCTCCACTGGCAGGGACGCAAGCTGCGATTGCATAGGGATCTCGGCAAGATCCCCGCTGATAAATAGGTGATGCCAAAGTTGGGTGGCCACCACCGCCGTTAGTCCCATTTCCACGGAAAGCCGTGGCAGGGAACCCGTCGGCATCTGGCGAAACGCTTTACGCCAATGGCGGACGGCGGCGGCATCGAAATAACCTGTGCGCCGCAGGGACTCCTCGCTCAAGAGCTGCGCAACGAAAGTCGGCTCCGGATCCATGTGAAAGCTATCGAGGGGCGCGCGGAAGATCGCCTTGCGCCGGCGATATACCGACGAGGGCAGCCACCGCTCGGCAAGCAGCCGGAGGATGTGTTTGTCCCGGAGGCCGCGGAGTTTCCAGCGCGGTGCCAGCCGGGATGTGAAATCGAAGACTTCCTCATCCAGAAATGGATACCGGACCTCCACCGAGGAGTGCATTGAAACGCGGTCGCCCTTCGCCTGGAGCAACAGGCCGGCGAGCGTCACGCGAGCGGCGACCCAGACACCGCGATTGAGCGGGTCCCACCTTTTCGCGCGCTCCAACGGAATTTGCAAATCGCGCCACGGGTGCGCCGCTTCCATGACCTCCCGCATCGATTCCGAGTACAGGCGCAATTTCGCCAGCCCCAGCAATCCATAGGCGTCGATCCAGGCGTTCGGTCCGCCGATAGAGTCCTCCACGCCCTGCCGGAATTTCACCGGATATTGCGGCACATTCCGGAGCCGCAAATAGGCGCGGCGGATTCGGTCGCTCAAGGGCAGACCCGGGAGAAAATCCAGCATCCCCAGAAGCTTTGCACCTTTATACCATGGGTAGCCAATCAGCCATTCATCCGCACCTTCGCCTGTAAGGACCACGCGCTGGCCGCATTCATGGACCTTCCGGGCCAATTGGAGCAGCGCGGCGCATGAGGTATCCACCACCGGCGCCTCGGCGGCCTGGATCAACTCCGGATAGGTATTAATGGCGTCAGCGGCGCCGAATTCCTGCACTTTGGGCGGTTGTGTGCCGATGTGCCGGGCCACGAGATTTGCCGCGTCGAGTTCGTCCAGTTCCGGAGCATCGACGCGAATGGTGTAGGTATTGATCGCGACTCCCTTCAAATGGCAGGCGAGCGCCGCGATGAGGCTGGAATCGACTCCGCCGGAGAGATAAGAGCCGACCGGCACATCGGCCCGGAGCCGTTTCTCCACAGCCTGAAGCATGATTTGCTCGAAACGATCCACGAGCGTCTTTTCATCGGACGCGTCCTCTTCCCCGCGATCCGGGAAATCCATCACCCAATACGCGAGGTCCGTGACCGTCGCGTTTTCGCCATTCGCACCTACGGGCCCAATGCGGAGGAAATGGCCGGGCGCCAAAAGCTGGACGCCTTCAAAACAGGTGATGGGCCCAGGCATCGCCGCGAATGTGAAAATGTGATCGATCCCGCGCGGATCGGGGCGAGCCGGGACCATGCCGGAAGCAAGCAGGGCCTTGATCTCTGAAGCAAACAGCAGCCAATCCCCCTGACGGGTCCAATAAAGAGGGCAGATGCCGAAGCGATCGCGGCCCAGCATGAGGCAATGCTTTCGCTCATCCCAAAGCGCAATGGCAAATTGCCCGCGCAAGCGCTCGAACATTTCCTCCCCGTTCTCCTCCCACATGTGGGGGATGACCTCCGTATCGCAATGCGTCACGAACCGATGGCCTCGCGATTCGAGTTCCATCTTCTTCTCCAGGTAGTCGAAGAGTTCGCCATTGAAGACGACCGAGGCGTTCCGGTCCTCGTTCGAAACCGGCTGCTGACCGTCGGCAAGCCCCACGATGCTAAGCCGGCGCGACCCCAGCGCGACGCCGGGCCGCGCAAAGTACCCTTCCTCGTCAGGGCCGCGATGGATGATGGCCTGCGTCATGCGCCGGACCACTCCCTCCGGTACGGAGCGGTCTCCGGCCAGATCGACGATGCCTGCAATGCCGCACATCGAAGCACCACTACGGCAGACTGTTACGGATGCGCAACCGATATTTATCCCTTTGAAAATTTAACGCCGTCCACACAGCCGGAAGGACTTCCAGCCGCGAAGCGCTTGAGAAAAGAGTGCGTTTATGCTTTATCCAGCAAGGATTGTATTCTAGTCTTTTCTTGTCCTTGAATAGGCCAAACAAGGATTGGCTGGTCATCGGCCGACCTCACAGGTATTAGGCACTCACATGTCGTTCTCACGAAAGTCCACGTCCAAAGAAAGTATCGCGATCATCGGAATTGGCTGCCGTTTTCCTGGCGGCGTTAATGATACAGACTCGTTCTGGAAGCTGCTGATGGACGGGCGAGAGGCCGTGGGGGACATTCCGCCGGACCGGTGGAATATCGACCGCTATTACGATGCCGAGGCGGGGCTGCCGGGAAAATCGATTTCCAAGCGGGGTGGGTTCCTGGATTCCATCGATCAATTCGATCCCCAATTTTTTGGCATCTCGCCCCGGGAGGCGCCATACGTCGATCCGCAGCACCGGCTCCTGCTCGAGACAGCGTGGGAGGCGATGGAGGACGCGGGCCTCGTCCTCGACTTGGAGCGCGGGAGCGACATCGGCGTCTTCGTAGGGATATCGCATAACGACTACCAGGGCATCCAGAGCACGCCCTCAGGGCATGCAGGAGTCAGCCCGCACTCGCCCACGGGCTCGGCGCACAGCATCGCGGCAAATCGCATTTCCTATTGTCTCAATCTGCACGGGCCGAGCGTCGCGATGGACACGGCGTGCTCCTCCGCCCTGACGGCGGTCCATGCCGCCTGCGAGCACATCCGCGCCAAGCGAGGGGATACGGCACTGGCCGGCGGTGTGACGGTTATCATAACGCCGGGAGGATTCATCGGATTTTCACAGGCGTCGATGTTATCCCCGGAGGGCCGGTGCAAGGCGTTCGACGCTTCGGCGGATGGGTTTGTGCGCGGCGAGGGAGCGGGGATGGTGCTCTTGAAACGGCTATCGAAGGCAATCGAGGATGGCGATCCGATCCAGGGCGTCATCATCGGGACGGCGCTCAATCAGGATGGACATACGAATGGCATCTCACTCCCCAGCGCCGAGGCGCAGGCGCGGCTGGTGATCGACGCCTGTGCCGACGCAGGTGTGGATCCTTGCGACGTCGGCTTTGTCGAGGCGCATGGCACTGGCACGGCGGTAGGCGATCCGCTCGAAGCCCACGCGCTCTCCAAGGCGCTGTGCGAAAATCGCCCGGCGGATGCTCCGCTGCCGATTGGGTCCGTAAAGACCAATCTCGGCCACCTGGAAACCGCCGCCGGAATGGCCGGGCTGCTCAAGGCGATGCTCGTGCTCAAGCATGGATGCATTCCGCCCAGCCTGCATTTCAAGGAGCCGAATCCGAACATCGATTTTGAAGCGTTGAAATTGCGGGTCGTCACAAAGGCCGAACCGTTTCCCGCGACGGGCGGAATTCGTCTCGCTGGTGTGAATTCATTCGGCTTCGGCGGCGCAAATGCGCACGTGCTGCTCGCCGAGCCGCCGCGTCAAGGGCGGGCGGATCATGCCCAGGTTGCTGGCGCGCGGGCGTGGCCGCTGGTGGTCTCCGCGCGATCCGAGGTCGCACTGCGTGCCAATGCGGCACGCATTGGCTCCTGGCTGGAGCAGCATTCCAATGCAAACGGCAGCACCCCATTGCTGCCGGACCTGACGTACACGCTTGGGGCGAGACGCAATCACCATCCGTTTCGGCTGACATTAGTGGCCAACTCGATGTCCGAGGCCGTCCAGGAACTAACGGCATACGGCGCGGGCCGGGAGGATTCGAAAATGCACATGGCGTTTGCGCCGCGTCCGGAGCACCCGTCGCGCATCGCATTCGTGATGAGCGGCCAGGGACCGCAATGGTGGGGCATGGGGCGCGAACTGATGGAGAGGGAGCCGGTATTCCGGGCGGCGATGGAGCGATGCGCGGCCGCCATGGTGCCGTGGGGATTTGATTTACTGGAGGAACTCGGGCGTTCCGAGGAAATGTCGCGGATGAACCGGACGGGTGTCGCGCAGCCGGCGATTTTCGCAATGCAGGTTGCGCTCGCCGAGTTATGGAAATCATGGGGCGTTGAGCCAGCGGCCATCGTGGGCCATAGCATTGGAGAGATTGCGGCCGCATGTGTGGCCGGCGTGTTCAATGTGGAAGAGGGCGCGCGTATCATCGTCCTCCGTGCGCGGCTCATGGACGACTGCGCCCGCGGGGCCGGCACGATGCTTGCCGTGGGAATGGAGGAGGATGCGGCCCGGGCTTTGATTGCGCGTCACGATCGGACCGTGAAGATCGCCGCGTTTAACGGGCCTCGCACGCTGACTTTGGCCGGACCGAAGGTATCGCTGGAGGCGATGCTCGCAGAGCTGGAAGCGCAGGACACTTTTGCGCGAATGGTGCGTGTGGATCATCCCTTCCATCACCCCCTCATGGAGCCGGCCGCGGAGGCGCTGGAGCGCACACTCACCGATCTGGTGCCGAATCCGGAGACGACGCCATTTTTTAGCACCGTCACTGGTGGTCGCGTGGCGGGCGCGGATTGCATGGCAGAACATTGGGGTAATGGAGTGCGGCAAGCGGTGCTGTTTGCTCCGGCGATAGATGCGTTGGTGGACTTTGGCGTCGATCTCTGGCTGGAGCTCGGCGCGCATCCAGCGCTCGTACATTCCATGCTGGAATGCCTCACCGCACGTGGCGTGAAGGCGCCCGTTCTCTCCTCCGCGCGACGCGAGCGCGAACACGAGTCTGTCCTTGAGACAGCGATGGATTTGCATCGCAACTGCGTGGCACTCGATTTCGCGAAGATGACTCCCTCCCGGCGCCAACTTTCGCTGCCCGCCTATGCGTGGGAGAAAAGCCGGTGGTGGAACGAGTCGAACGATTGGCGCGAAGGCCGCCTCGGATCTGCCGGCGGCGGGTTGCTGGAGCTGCGGCTGCCGCGTGCTATCCCCACCTGGACCGTGAGTCTCGATGGCCGGCACATGGCTTACCTGAAGGATCACAAGGTCGATAATCTCGTGGTCTTTCCCGCGGCAGCATTTGTGGAGATGGTACTGGAGGCCGGGGCGCAGCTTTTCGAAGGGCGCCCGTTCGTGGTCGATGATTTCGAAATTCGCAAGCCGCTCATTCTTCCGGAGCCGGTCTCCGGCGTTCATGTGGAAATGTCCTACGACCCCGCGGAGCGGACCTTCGCGATCCAGAGCAAATTCGAGCATGGCACCACGTGGTCCGTGCACGTTATCGGCTCGATGCGCGGGGAGCGGACCGAATCGCCCTTTGCCGAATCCACGCTGGACCCATCGGCGTTGAAGTCCCTGGACGTGGACGATTTTTACCGGCACATGAGCGACATGGGCCTGCGTTATGGCGAGGAATTCCGCCCCATTCGCGAGCTGGCTGCTGGCGGGGGAAGGTCTGGCGGGCGCGTCTCGCTTTCGGAGGCCATTTCACCGCGGGCCAAGCATTATTCCCTGCACCCGGTATTGTTCGATGGCGCGCTCCAAATTTTTTCCGCGGGCGCTGCTACGGTGGAGGATCGGAAGGCTGGCATGAAGTTGCCCGTGCGTTTTTCGCGGATTCTCTTTCTGCGCTCCCCAGGCGTCTCCAGTCGCGTACGCGCGTCTGTCCAGCAGTGCAACGATCAATTCGTCGAAGGCCGCATCGAGCTCTTCGACGAGCAAGGAACGCCGTGCGTGCTGGTGGAAGGATTTCGTGCGATCAGCGTCGCAGGGGCGCGACGCTCCAGCGCCTCCGCCGGCAATCGCAACGTCTTGTATCACCCTACATGGGAACGGACGCCGCTTGGTATGAGCGCAAGCGCATCCGCCCCCGTTCCCTTGTCTCGCCTTTACTCTTCTGCGCAGGCTGCGTTGGAGAAAGTGATCGCCACGCGCGGCCGGGAGAAACTTGAGGCCGCCATGATAGCCGGCGACGATCTTGCTGCCGCTCAATTGGCTCGCGGTCTCCGAGAGATGGCCGCCGTTACCGGCGCATCTGGCGCTTTTTCTGTCGATACCCTGCATGTCGCCGAATCAATGCAGCCCATATTCAGCCGCCTGATGGCGAACCTGGCGAAACGCGGATTGCTCAAGAAAAAAGGAGCCATCTATCGTCCGACGTCTGCGCTCACCAAGACTGCCGATTCCGCGCAAGCGGTCACGAAGGCTTTCATTTCAGAATACCCCGGCCATCTCGTCGAGGCATTGCTTTGCGCTACGACCGGCGCTGAGCTGGGTTCCATCCTTCGCGGCGAAAAGGATGCGGTGCAGGTTTTGTTCGCCGGAGCCGGGGCTGAATTGCTCGATCAATTTTACGGTGAGGGTCTTTACACCAGCCATTGGCTGGCCGCGATCTCCGCCGCGGTCGAGGAAGCCGCGCGCCAATTGCCGGAGGGACGCGGGCTCCGCATTCTCGAGGTCGGCGCCGGCACCGGAGGATTGGCCGCGCATCTTCTTCCGCTGCTGGAGCGTGGGATTCATTCCTACACGTTCAGCGATGTCTCCCCGGCGTTCTTCTCGGCGGCCACGCAAAAGCTTGCGGGCTTTCCCGAGGTCGAATTCAAGACGCTCGACCTGGAAAAATCGGGAGTCGATCAGGGATTTGAACCGGGCGCATTTGATATCATCGTCGGCACCAATGTTCTTCACGCCGTAAGCGATCTGCACTCCGCCTTGCGGAATCTTCACACGCTTCTCGCGCCCGGCGGCAACCTCCTGTTCATGGATGTCGCAAACCCGCAGCTCTGGACCGACACCGTTTTCGGCTTAACAGCGGGCTGGTGGCGTTTCACGGATCGCGACCTGCGGCCGTTTCATCCGCTGCTCAGTCGCGAGCGTTGGGAGACGGTCCTCTGGGAAGCTGGCTTCGCCGAAACGGCATCGATTCCAGGACTGCCGGGTCCCGAAGGCGAAGGACAGATTGGCCTCCTCGCTCAGAAAGCGTGGGATGCGTCCTTTGCCACTTCGCCGGTCGAACTCGAAAAGCCCGTTGAGAAATCGTGGCTCATTTTCGCGGACGCGTCTTCCGGGTTGGCACCAGAGTTAAGCGCCAGGCTTGCCGATGCTGGCGCGCGTTGCCGTGTGGTCCGCCGCGGCAAGAAATTCTCGCGGAAGGGCGATACCTTTATTCTGCGCGAGAAAGCACCGGAGGATTGGGAACAGCTCCTGCAGGAATGCGCCTTCGATGTTCCGCCGGAGCGCGTCATTTATCTCTGGGCGTTGGATCAACCATTGCCAGGCTCGGCCTTGATGGGGACGGACGCCTTGCTCCACCTCGGCCAGGCCATCGGCAGCATCAAGCCTCCCGTGGAAATCCGCATCGACCTGGTGACTCGTGGCGCGCAGCCCGCCGGACGCACTGAGCATCCCACCTCCGCGGCGGAAGCTCCGCTCATCGGATTGCTCCGTGTACTCACCAACGAGGATCCCAATATCTCAGGGCGCGCCATCGATCTGCCTCCCGAGGCCTCCCCCTCAGATGCCGCGGTTCTCTGGAGCGAACTACTGCGTAAGGACAAGGAGCGCGAAGTCGCGTTTCGCGGCGAAGCCCGGTACGTCCAACGCCTTGAGCGCGGGCAGGCCGCCAGCGAGCAGCCGCTGGATCCGGCCTCTCCCTTGCGTCTGGAATCCCGCGAGCGCGGGCACCTCGATACATTGCGGTTCGTTCCCTTCGCGGAGCCTGCCTGCGAGCCCGGCCAGGTTCTCATCGATGTGAAGGCCTCCGGCATGAATTTCCGCGATGTCCTGAAGGCGCTCGCCATGTATCCGGGCGAAGCCCCCGATGCGCGCATTTTCGGCGACGAAGTGGCCGGCATCGTGAAGGCCGTCGGCCCCGGCGTCACGCATGTGGAGCCCGGAGACCGTGTCTTCGGCCTCGCGGTATTCGGCATCTCGTCTGTCACGCTTGCGCGTGGTGGCGATATCCGGCGCATCCCGGGCGGACTCTCCTTTGAGGAAGCGGCAACGCTCCCCGTGGTATTCATGACCTCATGGCATGCGCTGCAAAATGTCGCGCGGATGCGGAAGGGCGAGACGATTCTGGTGCATGCCGGAGCCGGTGGTGTCGGCATGGCAGCGATCCAGATTGCTCATCACATGGGCGCGGAAGTCATCGCGTCCGCCGGCAACGCGATCAAGCGCGCTCTCCTAGACACCATGGGCGTGAATCACGTTATCGATTCGCGTCGCGGCGATTTCGCGGAAGCCGTCATGGATCTCACCGGTGGCCGCGGCGTCGATGTCGTCTTGAACGCGCTGGCCGCGGAAGCCATTCCCATGGGCCTGTCATGCCTAGCGCAATTCGGTCGCTTCATAGAAATTGGCAAACGCGATATCTATCAGAACTCACGCATTCCCCTTTGGCCGATGCGAAAAAACGTCTCGTTCCACGTCGTCGCGATGGATGCCGTATTCGCAGGCGATGAATCACTCACCCGCTCCATGCTTGGCGAAATCGCCGACCTCGTGGAACAAGGCGCGATCCATCCGCTTCCATTCCGCTCATTCCCTGCGGTCCGCGTGCAGTCTGCCTTCCGTCTCATGGCCGGGGGCAAGCATATCGGCAAGGTAGTCATCACTTTTTCCGAGCCCTTCCTGCCGCGTCGCGGCGAGCCATTGGCGCCCGGCTTTGCGCCACGGGCCGATGGCGCATATCTCATCACGGGCGCGTTCGGCGGATTCGGCAAAGTGCTGGCCGAGTGGCTCGTGGAATGCGGTGCGCGGCATCTGGTGCTCGCCAGTCGCAGCGGCGCTGCGAAGCCGGAAGCCGAGGCTCACGTGCAGGCTCTCCAGGCGCGTGGTGTGGACGTGCAGATCGTAAAGGCCAATATCGGCGAGCCCGCGGATGTGACGCGCGTGATGTCGGAGATTCACGCGAAGGGCAATTCCCTTCGTGGTGTATTCCACCTCGCCATGGTGATCGACGACGCTCCGCTGGCTGCGCTAAATGCAGATCGAATGTGCGCCGTCATGGAGCCGAAAGCCTACGGCGCATGGCTCCTGCACGAGGCGACGCGTGACATGAACCTCGACTGCTTTGCGATGTTCTCCTCGGTATCCAGCATCTTTGGCAATCCCGCGCAGGGAAATTACAGTGCGGCGAATGCGTTCCTCGATTCACTGGCGCATCATCGGCGGGCCCTCGGGCTGCCGGCATTGACGATTAACTGGGGCGTCCTCGGTGGCGTAGGTTACGTGGCGCGCAATGAGCGGGTGGCGGAATTCCTCGCCCGCCAGGGAACCACCGAGATCTCTCCGCGCGAGGTGACTTCGATCCTGGAATCCTCGCTGGCGGCCGGAGTACCGCAGGTAATGGCGATCCGCGTGGATTGGGGCAAGTGGCGCCAATTCTTCCGCGGAATGCAGGAAAATCCCTTACTCACGCGCGTCTTCGAATCCATCGAAGCCCAGGAAACGCGGGGATCAGTCAACGACGTGCGCCTCAAGATAGAATCGGCCTCTCCTGAGGAATTGGGAGGCCTGATCCTCCAGGCCGTGCGCGGTGCCGTTGCATCGGTGCTACGCGTAAAGCCCGAGACGTTGCGCGACGACCAACCGCTCACCGATCTCGGACTTGATTCCCTCATGGGCGTCGAGATCGAAAATTCGATAGAGGGCTCGATCGGTGTTTCGCTCCCGCCTGCCAGTTTGCTCCGGGCGCGCACCATCGGACACATCGTTACGCTCATCGCCGAGCACATGGGCGCAAAGCGCGGTAAGGCGCCGGCTGTGCCGTCCTGCATCGAAACGCCGGAGCAGACATCCGCCGAGGAGGTCGATCTTGATTTGCTCTCTGATGAGGACATTGACGTCTTGCTCGGCACTGCGGCAGAGTCCGAGAGCGCTGCCAATTCCGAAAAGCCGGCTTAACCGGCTCTATAAGCGGCCAAGTCCCGATCTTGAAATGTCCACAGACAAACGCGCCCGTCTCAAGGAGTGGTTGGCGAGTGAAAAGGCAACGCTTCAGCCGTTGACCTTTCCCCAACGGGAATTGTGGGAGGCGTCCCCCGTGCCTGTCGCCGACATGGCCAATCATATTTGCTGCCTGATCAATGTGCGCGGTGTGATGACGCATGCGGCCTGTGAGGCGGCGCTTCAGCGGGTCGTGGATCGACAGGAGGTGCTGCGGCTTTCCTTCCTGCCGGGCAAGGAGCGTCCCGTGCAAATGATCCGGCAAACCAGCGATGCGCAGCTTCGGTTTCAAGAGCTTGCGCCAATGGATCGGAGCGATGAAGGCGTGGAAGCCGTCGCGGCCGAGGTTTTCAGCGAACCGTTCGATTTATTAAATGGTCCGCTATACCGTGCCGCATTCTTGCGGCGTGCCGCGGATGATCACGTTCTGGTGTTCGCGATTCACCATGCGATTGCCGACGGCTGGACGCTCGGGGTTTTTGTCGAGGAGCTTTGCCTCGCTTACGTGCAGGGGCTCATGGGCGCGCGCGAGTCCCTGTCTCCCGTCGCCTTGACTTACGCCGCATGGGGTGCGGCTGAGCGCGAATATTGGCAGCCGCCGGAGCTGGAAAAATGCGCGGCTTATTGGAAGCCGGTCCTCGCTGACAGGCCCCGGCTCTGGAGCGCGCTCGAGGGCCCTGGCACCGCCTCCGGCCCGCACCAGCGATGGGTGACACGCCTTCCCTCCTCCACCGTCGAGGCCGCGCGGGATCTGGCGCGGGTCACCGGCGCCACGCTTTATAGTACACTGCTGTCGGTATTCCAGATCACCTTGCACCGATGGACTGGGAATGCCGACACGCTCGTCGGCACGCCGATTGCGAACCGTACCACGCAGCCCGTGCGTGAAATCATGGGATATTGTGCGAGCATCGTGCCGCTGCGTATGCAGGTGGATCCGCAGCGTCAATTCTCCGATGGCCTCCGCGCGGTGCATCAGACAACCGTCGAGGGTTTCGGCAACGCGATGCCGTTTTCAGAGCTCGCAGCCGCCCTCGGCGATGCCGCGCACCCGGGCCACAATCCGGTCTTCGAGGTACGATTTGCACTGCAAAACCATCCGGTCCCCGATGTCACGCTCCATGGCCTTTCGGCTACGCTTAAGATGCGATCCACCGGCACCGCACGATTCCACATCGGATGTGAGATCACGGTATTCTCCGGCGCCTTGGAAGTCGTATGGCTCTTCCGGCCCGAGCTTTTTTCCAAGGTGGAAATCGAGGATCTTGCCCGTATATTTAGTACAACGCTCGAAGCGGCCTGCCGGTCGCCGGAAAGCCGGATCGCAGCCCTGTTGAACTGACAGAATGAACGCCGTGCTTGAAACTGATGACGTGGTCGAAACGCGGGGCCCGCATTGGGTCAGCCGTGCCGCATTTCCCGTCGTCCTTCTCGTTTTCATTGCCAATCAAGTGGCGCTGGGATTCTCGGTTTATCTCGGATGGTATTGGCTCTCGCTTTTGCTCTTATTGAGCGCAAGCCATCTCATGCACGGGCTTCTGATTGGATTCCACGAGGCGTCGCACGGCCTGCTGCGCAAGAGCCGGCTTGTGAATGAGATTGACGGCCTCTTGCTCGGAACATTCAGCCTAATGAGCTTTAGCCTCTACCGCGCAGCCCATCAATCGCACCACGCCCATCTCGCCACGGAGCGGGACGAGGAACTCTGGCCCTTCGTGGTTCCATCGATGCCCCGGTGGCGCAGGATTCTCGCCGCCTTGCTCGAATTGAACGTCGGCTACCTGTTCACGCCGTTTCTGTTCTTCCGCGCTTTTCTGCGCCGCGGTTCGCCGATTCGGAATCAGAAGCTCCGGCGGCGTATCTGGCTGGAGATGGCGGCGATGGCGTTTGTCTGGATCGCATTTATTTCCGCCGTGGGCTTCCTTGGCATCTGGAAATATTTCCTCTGGATGTATCTGGCGCCGGCCATCGTTGCCGGCAATTTGCAAAGCTGGCGCAAGTATATCGAGCACGTCGGCGTGACCGGGGCCACGGTCAATAGCGCCACGCGTAGCATTATTGCCGATGGGTTGATCGGCCAATTCGTTTCCTTCACTCTTCTGCACGAGCCCTATCACGGCATTCATCATCGTTTCTCCGGTCTCCCGCATGCGGAGCTTCCCGAGCACGCCGAGGAACTCCAGCCGCGCGTTCCGGAAGATATCGCACCGTTTCCAAGTTACCGGCACGCGCTTGTGCACCTGCTTCGCAATCTCCCGGACCCGCGCGTCGGAGCGCAATGGCACACGGCCTCGTGAATTCATCCGCGCAGGCAATATTCGAGGCCGTGGGGCTTGAGAAGAGTTTCGATGATGGCGCCGTGCAGGCATTGCGTGGCGTCAGTTTCCGGATATTTCCCGGCGAGTTTGTGGCCGTCACTGGACAGAGCGGTTGCGGAAAAACGACGCTGCTCCAGTCGCTGGGCGCGTTGGACCGACCAACTGCCGGCTCTCTGTTTTACCGCGGCAATTCGATTCCTGATTTGCCTGATCCTTCGAGATATCGCGCCCGGGAAATCGGATTCATCTTCCAGGCATTTTATCTTTTGCCGACCTTCACCGCGCTCGAGAACGTTCAGATTCCAATGTTTGAAGGCGATTTGACGGAGGCGAAACGAAAAGAGCGGGCCTTGATGTTATTGAAATCGGTCGGCATGGAGCATCGTCTCCACCATCTCCCCGGGAAGCTCTCCGGCGGAGAGAGGCAGCGCGTGGCCATCGCCCGGAGCCTCGCAAATGATCCCTCCGCGCTGCTCGCGGACGAGCCTACCGGAAACCTGGATAGCGAGAACGCGAGCCTCATTCTTGAGCTTCTGGGGGGGTTGCATCGCCAGAAAGTAATGACCCTCGTGATGGTAACTCACGATCCTGACATCGCCCACACTGCCGGCCGGATCATCCACATGAAGGATGGCCGGATCGAATCCGACGGCAAATCCACTGTAACTGGAAAATAGAATGACGCTCTTTACCATTGTTACGCGGGGACTTATCCGCAGGCCCGTGCGGACAAGCCTTACTTTGCTTGGGATATCCATCGGCATTGCGGCCGTCGTGGCGCTCGTCGGTATTTCAAGAGGATTCAGCAAGAGCTGGATCAATGGGATGAAGGCACGCGGCACGGATATAGTGGTGAGTAACATGGCCAGTTCGCTCACTCCCAAGCCGTTCGATGCGTCCGCCGTTGGTCGTATCGTTCATCTTCAGGATGTCGCTGCGACCTGTCCCATTTTGGTCGATTTGATGAGCATCGAGAGCGCGCAGATGATGATGGTTTCCGCACGGGAATGGGGCGGATTTTCGTGGGACAATCTGAAGATCGTGACGGGACGGATGCCGCACGATGCCAATGAAAAGGCTGTTGTACTGGGCTCTACCGCTGCGGATATGCTCGGCAAGAAGGTGGGCGATCCGATCCAGATTGATACAGAAGAATTGACCGTCATCGGTATCGTCGATGGTCATGCGTGGGTCGAGAATAGCTCCATTATCCTTTCCCTACGTGTCTTCCAGGAGATCACAGGAAACCAGGGCAAGATCAATGTCATCGACGTTAGGCTCAAGCCACCCGCCGACGATAGGCAGGTGGAAACGGTGTGCCGGCAGATCAACCAACTTATCCCGGAGGCGAAAGCCGTGCCGGCCGGGGAGAATATCACCAATAGCCAGGCATACCGGATGGTTCAGGCAATGAGCTGGGGTACATCGCTGCTTGCCGTGCTCGTCGGGGTGCTGGGAGTGATGAATACCATGCTAATGACCGTATTCGAGCGTACCCAGGAGATCTGCGTGTTGCTCGCCCTCGGGTGGAGGCGCAACCGCATCGTGCGCATGGTTCTGTGGGAGTCCGCGCTGCTTGGGCTGCTCGGGGGAATCGTCGGCGTTCTGCTCGGCGCGGTCGGGGTAAAGGTGCTCGGCCGCATGCCGGCGATTCGGGGCTTGCTGGAGCCGGATGTGAATCCCGGTCTGCTCGCCGTTTCCGTGGCGATTGCGATCGCAGTGGGCGTCCTAAGCGGGCTGTACCCCGCGTGGAGAAGCTCGAGACTCACCCCGAGCCGGGCATTGCAGGGCTGATTGCCGCCTCCCATCCGATTTAATTTTAACACCGTTCCTCGATATGATCCGCACTCTTCTCACGTTACTCGGATGTTGTTTGATTACTGTCAATGGACGCTCGGCAGGCGACGATACCGCCGTCATCTCCGCAAAGGATATTGCCGCCCGACTGGCCACCGTCCAGCACGGCTCTGCATATGTGCGCCTCGTCATGCAGATTAAAAGCGCGCCGGGTGCTGCTGGAAGCACCTTGCAGCTTCAAATCAAACAACGGCGCACCCCGGAGCAAACAGACGTTCTCTACCAGGTTCTTTGGCCGAAGGAACGCAAATGCGAGTCGGTTCTCCTTCATCAAACCTCGCTTGGCGCTGCGACCGGTTTCATCCTGCTTCCGCCGGAAAATCTGCGCCAGCTAACCGCGGGCCAAATGAGCGAGCCGCTTTTCGGCAGCGACTTATCGTATCAGGATATGGTGGAAGATTTTTTCGCCTGGCCCATCCAGTCCCTCGACGGAACGGAGTCAATAAACCGTGTCAACTGCGTGATTCTTGAGTCAAAGCCGGGCAGCGGCGCTCACTCCATCTACGAGCACGTGCGCAGTTGGATCGATCCTCGCCGGTTTGTGCCTATGCGGGTCGAAAAATACCTTCTTTCGGGCAAGCTCGCCCGCCGTATCGATACGACCCGCGTTGCCAACGATGACAACGGACGTCCAATTCCCGCCAACCTTGCCGTCCGCGCTGGGACGAACGGCTCGCAGACGGATTTGGACGGCTCCGAGGTAAGACATAACGTGACCTATTCCGATCATGATTTTTCCACTGAGGGAATGAAGAATCTCGCCGCTCCGCACCTGAGCGGTCCATAGAGCCGTGAGAGGCAATCCGATGAAAACGCGGCACAAAACCATTCTTCACCAATTACTTCGGGTATTGTTGTTGTTAAAGTTATTCACTGGTTGCTCCACGCCCTATTGGCTTGCGGGACATCGGTCCAAAAACCGCGCATTCATCGTGTACATCGCTCTCCGTCACGACATCACCGCCGAGAATGGAAAACAACGACATGGATGGCCGTTGGCGCTACGGCTTTCCTTCGACGATAGGGTGAATAATCTTCAAACGAATAGTGGCTGATTCCTTGTCGATCTTTCCAATACGAAAATCCTCCTAAATCTCGAATACCTCCGGGTTGAGGCCACGAGGAAGATTCACCGGGAGACTTCCTTGAGATTCCTTTGTACGAAATATCCAAAGGGCTGAATCGTACAGGAATTGGGAGCGATCCGAGATCCAAGATTCATCCAAATAGCCTTTTTCCTGAACCCGCTGGAAGTGGAGGAGAAGACTGCTACACTCTCCATGAATTCGTTTCAAACGAGTGATATCTCAAATCACGGACGGGGGATGTGACTTACTAGCAAGGCTCCCAATGATTTGCGTAAAGAGAGCAAACTTCTCATACTCGGGCGCCAATCTATCAATGAGCTTGTAGAGCGTGGTAGCATTTGCGACGGCCTTAATATAATCCGCCATTGACATGCTTCCCACAAGCGAGACAAAGAATATTTCAAACCATAAATGTTCGATTCCATAGCGAAGATGGAACCCAGAGTAATGAAGAGCCAACGGTTCCTTTGTCCTCTCTGCATAGTCGAGCCACGATAGCGCAGTCCAAACATGCCAAGCGGAGTCATCGAGATACTTGGCCCCGACGATTTCGGCTGAGCTACGGTCTCGAAAAGAAGCAGTTACTTGATGCCACTCTATTAAATCCTCTGGAGCCGTAAGATGCATAGCCATATCCCAATGGTCAAAACCGGTCGCATGAGCATAAACATCGGATGCTGCTATATGTGCAGAGTCGTACGAGCCATAGTATTCGTTGCGGATCCAACGTTCGACTCGACCCGGACTGCTTTGAGGTGCGACTGATTTTTGGACCGTTTGTGTCTTAGTTGGTTGAGTGGATCTGGGCCTCGAACTGGCTCGGGGTTTTGTAGCCGAGGGCCGAGTGTTTGCGGTGGGTGTTGTAGTAACCTTCGATGTAATCGAATATTTCGGTTTGGGCGTCGCCGGCGTTTTCGAAGCATCCGTCTTGAAGCATTTCGAGTTTGAGGGTCCCGATGAAGGACTCGGTCCAGGCGTTGTCGTAGGGGTTGGCCCGGGCAGACATACTTTGTCGCAGGCCGGCTTGAGCCAGGGCCTTGCGGAAAGGGGTGCTGCCGTATTGACTGCCGCGGTCGCTGTGGAAGATGACGCCGCTTGCGGCGCGGGTCTGGAGGGCCTGGAGAAGCGCGTCGAGCACCAGGTCCGAGCGCATGTGGGCGGCGAGGCTCCAGCCGATCACGCGGCGCGAGCACAGGTCGATGACGACGGCGAGGTAGAGCCATCCGGCGCCAGTCGGGATGAAGGTGATGTCGCCAGCCCATGTGCGGTCGGGAGCCTTGGGCAGGGGCTGGCCTGCGATCAGATTTGGCGAGGGTTTGTCGGCTCTGCCATCGCTGGTCTTTGGGAGGAAGGTCTTGGGCTGAATGGCGCGTAGGGCTCGCTGGGCCATGATGCGGCGGATTCTGGCGGTAGCGCAGGTCACGCCCCGGTCGGAGAGTTCCTGGGCGAGACGGCGGTATCCATATCGCCTCCTGTGACGCCGGAAGACGACTTCAATCAGGTCGCCCATGCTGGCATCAGCAACCTGGGTCGCGGTGGGCGTGGAGGCGTCGTAGAAGCTGCTGCGGGCTTCTCCGAGCACCACGCAGACCTTGCGGATACTGCCGCCGGTTTTTTGAGCAACAGCCTGGATCATCGCCTGACAAACGACTGGGGTTTGGTGCCGAGGATGACGGCAGCCTTTTTTAAAATGTCGTTCTCCAGTTTGAGGTTGGCATTTTCGCGCCGCAACCTGCGCAACTCGTCCGCTTCGGGTTCCTCGCCTACGGCTCGGCCCCCTGCGCTCCCGAGCAGCGCAGGTTGCCCACCATCACGCACCCACCGATAGAGGACATTGGTGCCGATCTCGAGGTCTTCGGCCACCTCCGACACCGGTTTCCCCAATCCTACAAGTTCGACGGCTTGGGCTTTGAATTCTGCTGTGTATCGCTTTATGGTCACTGGTTCCATTATCGCTTATTCCCTTATTTTGTGGTCCAGAAATCTCGCGCACCTCACATCCCTTCGGTTAGGCAGCGAATAAAATCACCTTACAATCGGACAAAATCTCTTCCCATACCACGATTCGCATCGATATGAAAAACGCCTTAGGGGTCTAATCTGGCGGTTCTTTTCAGTACTTACGGCGAATTCGCACGGACAAGAAAACGACCCGAATATATTTGGACCAAGCTGGCGAAATAGCGACAGACTTCTGCTCACCTCTAGCATAGGCGGTCCTTAAACTGGAAAAAGCGGTTCAACTCCTGAAAGGTCATTTCGTATGGAATACACTTAAACATCCATCAAACCTATGAAAACCTACAATAACGAGATATTACCCCTATTCTCCCTGATAGGGCGTGTCCTGCAATGATCCGGTGGCGGCCTGGAATGTTTGCTTCTCGCTGCTGTACGGCTTCACCTGAATGCCTTCGGACAGGCTGGCAAGCGGATCAAAACCCGGCACGGCCATAAGCCTTACCGTCTTGGGCTTGCCGGTTGGATTGTGAATCTCCACCAGCAGCTTGTCCGCGCCATCCTGGACACAGGAAAGGACCACCTCGCCGTCGTCGCAATGGAACAGTTCTCCGGCATAGAGCCGGGTGTCGCCCAGCATCGTGTTGATGCTGGTGATCGCCGCGCCGTGATAAACCGGCAGGATCAAGAGTTGCTTCCGGTCCCGATCGTAGCGACCGGCAATGGCATTGGGCGGGATGCCGTTGACTTGGACGAGCAGGTTGTGCGGTAGATTGTATCGTTTCACCAAGACCGTCGCGCCGCCGTTTTCAGCGTCGAGGCTCATGACATAATTGATCTCCTTGAGTTTGCCCTGGGTCACTTCATCCGTGTAGCCCGGCTGACCTCCGCCCACGGCAAAGTCGGCAATGAATTTCTTGAGCCAAAGGCTGTTGTTCTGTCCTTCCCACGGTTTTTGCAACATCAGAAACCGCGCGACGATTTTCTCTCCGGCCTTGACGTGCCTCCCGCCTCCATCGAGGTAGATTCCGGTTCGCTGGCTGCCATACTCGTAATTCAGCGGGGTGTCGCCCATATTGATCACCGCCGGAGCGCCACCATAATCGGTGCCCTGAACGACATAATCGCCGGCCTTGAGCACACCTCTATGCGAGAGGACATTGTCTTTGCCGTCATCCTGCCAGGAGGATTCCCCGTCCTGGTCCTTGACCGCGACAAACATCGGACCCCAATCGTACGAGCGCCACATGTGACCAATATTGATGCGCTTGAGCGTGCAATCCTTTTTGAAGGTAACGATCACCTCGTTGATCTTGGCCGATTCCGGCGCGTGATACCGGGCGTGCACGGCTCCTACGCGCACCAAGACATCGGCGTATTCCATGGGGACCTGCGGCTCGGAACGCGCAAACCAACCCAGATTTTTGAATGGCTTGTTCAGGAACTGGTCATTGCCGATGTAATCGCCTGCGGCGTAGTCGAACGAGGCGAACTGGTTCTCAAAACGATAGGCGGAAATTTTCGGCTCGGTGGCCTCGTCGGTTATTACCTCCGGCTCGACTTCGCAATGCGAACCGGAAATGGCGCCGCCGTCAAAGCCGCTGAACCACAACGCCTCCGACTGGGTGTTGGCGGGCAGGTCGCCTGCTGATAGGGCCTCTGACTGATGCCAGGGGGCCCCCAGCCATCCTCCAAACTGCAACAGCTTTTGATGCTTGTCGTCCCATCCGATGACCAGATCCCCCGCATCGATATTGTCCCGGTAGGGGGAAATCCGGTTGCCATCCTGGTAAGTCATCAGGGTCGGGCCGAGCGCGGTGCGTCCCTTGCCATCGATAACGACCGGGAACAGGTACCACTGGTCCTTATGCGTTTCATCGATGGTGCAGGAAAACGTCTTGGCCGCCCCTTCCGGCTTGAAATGGCGGAACAACTTGCCGCTGCGGGCTTCGATGATCTTCACGTCGGCGATTCCGTCGGGGCTTTGCGCCTCGAGGACAAAACGGGTCCGCTGCTTGCCCGGAGCAAAAGGCTGGCCGATGGGATTGAGCACGCCCCAGCGGAGGATTTGCGGACCGCTGCTGATGTAGATCGGGTTGGGATTCCAGAGAGGGTTGTACTTGAGCCGCGACATTAGGTCGGTCGCCTTCACGGCGTGGATCACCGTGAGGTACGCGTTGTCGACGGTCGCCTGCAGATCCGACGGCTTGCGGATGATGGTTAGGCTGACCGGCGTCTGTTCGTGCATCCGCCCCTGCAGCGAGCGATAGCCTTCCACGCCGTCGTCCACCAGCTTGCCGCCATCGTATACATAGGGGGCGATGCACGAGTAGGAGAGAAGATACCAGGGGTCCATCTTCATCTTTCCCAGTTCGGCGATGCCCTGCGGCTGGTAGCCCACGCTGGTGATGGTGAGAATGTTCGGGACTTTAACATGCCGGTCCGGAGTCAAATTTTCAGCCTCGGGCAGATGCTCGACATTGAAGATAAAAAATAACGTATTGGCGGTGTCCCGGTAGAGGTATCCAGGCACGGCCACGAAGTCAGCCGAGGAGTTGGCCTTGCACTCGGCGACGACTTTCGCGTAACGGGCGTCATCGATTTTTTCGAGATTTTCCAGGAAAACGATGAACGACAGCCCGAGCTTTTTCGCCTGCGCGACGTCTTCCGCCACGGTTCCCTCCCCGTCGCTTGCCGAGGTGCGGACGCCGATCACGCCCTTGAATTGCTTCGCGTCCGGGATGTCCAGATCCTTCATGGCCACATCCTCCTGAGTCCGGGCATTCCACCAGGTGCCCGCGCCGCTCCATGAATTTCCCGCAAAACCGGCCTCGGCCCAATCGAGGGGAGGCATGACCGTGGACCCTTTCCCCTTGGGCGCGACGTAACCGCCCATTCCGGCCTTCTGCGCAGGCTCGGCGAGCCACTTGCACGCGTTGATGAACAGCTTCATTCCGTCGCTGGGATGTCCGCCGGCCCCGTTGAGCATCATGGCGTCCCCCATCGCCCAATTGCCGTAATTCTTCCACGTATGCGCCGGGAAAAAGGGAAAGACCATCATGCGCCCGCTGCCATTGATGGAATCGCGCACCCCCACAATTTCCGGCGATCCTGAGTAGGTGCCCTGGAGTTCCGGCTTGAAATCATGCTGGCCACTGCCGAAGGGTTGCGCATTCCAGATGGTGCGCGTCGTATCCATCCCCTGGATCAGCGTCGTCCAGCTCTGGCCGAATTTCATCGGCACGGTGCCGGGCCAGGACCAATCCCCCTCCTCCGGCAGCAAGAGCCCCTTCACGCCATCGGTGACCGGATGAGGCGTCACATCCGAGGTCCAGATATAGCTGGTGCGGGTTTTGAACAACGGATTGGCAAATACTTCCTTGCCCGGATCGTAGAGGGCTTCGTCGAAACCCTGCGCGTCGTATCGCTTGCCGACGAGATTGGTCCAGTAGACCCCGCCATGCCCGATACCTAGAGGCGACCAGATGATGCTTCCACCCGCTTTGTAATAGGTATCGAGGTTGTAGCGAAGGGTTTTTGCGACCTCTTCATTGGCCGGGTTTTCGGGATGATCAACCTCAGGCAGGCCGATGAAAATGACCACCTGGAATTGTTTCAGAAATGCCGGGGTGAACCTGGGAAAATCAAGCGGCTCGGCAACCCCCTCGCCGAGAATCGACAGGCGGACCCCCTGCGCGGCACAGGCCGCCTGGAGTTTCGGCCAACCGGCTTCCCGCACGTTGCAGGTGTAAAAGCCGATCATCAGGACATCGACCGGCTTGCCCCTCGGCGCGACTGAGTCCGACGCGAGAACAACTCCGCTGAGCAGGAACAACAAAATTTCCGCAACAATCATCAGGCGGGCGGTCATAGCTTTTATAATCAGCAACCGGGATTTCCCATTTGGCTTCATCTTCATGGTGAGTAGTGCTGGATTTCTGCGATTTTTTTGCGGGCAGCGGTTCGACAAGGATCTTCCACGTCAGAAACCCCGGCTTTTCTGAGACGTTGCACCGTGCGGAAGTTTTCTGCTCCCGGAGTGCGTGTTCTCTCGGTTAAGGAGACACCTTGACTGTAAATTCCGGGATTCCACTGTGATTCTGGGTTCATCATTCAGCCAGTTGCCGCCGTTGACAGTCTCCGGTGCTCAATCGCTTCCAGAATGGCCCGGGACAACTCTCTCGGAACTGTCGTGTCCAGAATCAGTTCCCGCATTAGCCTGCGTTCCCGCGACCGGTCAATCCACATTCCCGACGGGTCGCCAACGCAGCAAGGTTTTCTGGTTGCGTCAGCATCTCGGTTTCGAACCGGCCCATCTGGCTGATGGAGGCGGCATTGCGCTCCGTGGCTCGCCCACCCACCATAAACCGCATGGTTGGGTCAACCGAAAGCAAATCCGCATCGTTGGTATCCTCGTATCCAGCCAACCGGCTGAAGACCGACTGCCGCATCAGCGCCACCATCGAGTGTTGCGTGTTCTTGCCCGTGCGCAAATCATGCAACAGGTTCTCGCCCAGGGCGGTCAGCCCCAGCGCCTCATCCAGTTCCCGATAAGCCAACAACCCAGCATCGGACATGATCTTCGAACCGTGAAACTCCAGCTTCAAACGACCGTCAAAACTAACCCGCAGAGCCCGTTTTTGAATTTCACCCACTGGATTCTGCCTGTTTTTCGTTGGTTCAACATTTACAAAACCCTTTGTTCATGGGGTCTCATTATATGTCCGTAACATCGACTTGTGAAGCGCATCTGGAAAATCCGGGCTTACCCACAGGTGGCAGGGGCAGGGGCAGGGGATGCGATTTCCTCCTTTTCAGAAATGGGGCATCCAGTGCCAACTGGTATGGGCGTCTCCAGCCGCTCAATCACATCTATCAGGCGCAGCATCGCACCCTTTAGGCCCGCAACCGTTATCCACGGTTCATCCTTGGCCATGCCATTGAGGGCAATGGCGAGGCGGAGAATCAGCCGGGTATTAAGGGGCTCGTTTCGCAATTCGGGAAGCATTTCCGCCACAGAGCTGAGTGGCAATTATCCTTTCCCCCATTGAGACAAAGCGCGGTCAATGGTTCGATCCTCACCCGCAAGGAATTTTCCGAGTGTCTCGCCAGCAGTGGCTGGACATCCCGTTTCCTTCCAGCCATGAATCCGACCCTGAAGTAGAATCCATTGCAGTTCGGAGAGATAATGCAGCACAGCGCCTTCTTCGGCACTTTCGTCACATGATGCCGCGAGGCTGTGAAAGTATAATCGGCCTCTGGATATACTCATACAATCATCCTCGGTTACTAATTTGAAAGTGACCGGTCCTGGATGGACATTGCTTGCCTCGTGGAGCAGATACTGTACAGAGGCAGGGATATGCGGAGCCTTTATAACGCCTGACGGGAAACGGATTGAAGCCCGGTTCATGTACTCCTCTTCAACAGGTGGTAACAGGCTATATTTTTCGGGGTTGTCCATACCAATTTGACGTACAATCGGTTCAAGTAGAGTTTTTAATGTAATGGGGTTATTCATGATGATGTATTTGGTTATATTCTAAGCGCGGGGTTATTGGTGACCACCAGCATGGCGCAAGGTGCCGGTGGTGAAGTGTTCGATCAACAGGGCAACCTGCCGCTCGGCGTCGGCGAGGTCGGCTTTCATACCGGGCTGCATAGTTGCCAGCAAATATTGCTCCTCAGTACACTCGCTATCGAGGCAAACAGTCTGCTCCAACACGGAGAAGCGGATTGGCCCCCTTAGTGACTCTGGAACGAGTTCGAGCCCCTCCAGGATGCGCTCTGGATCATCTTGGTGGTAACCGGTGATTTCCACCAACTGGAGCAATCGCGCCGGGATTGGCGTCGCATAATCCGTGAATAGATAGTAGATTGCGCCGGTGGTTGGGTCCACGGGCGGGAGGTTGGAGATATACTCGGTCGGGTCCATCGATATGCCGGCATCCGTTCTGAGGAATGTGCTCAGCGGTTCGAGGATCTCGCCCAGGGTGGACGGGGTGATTTGTGTTATTGTGTTCATAATAATTGCGCTGTATTTGTTGGCGACTACCGGCATGGCGCATTGTGCCGGTGGTGGTTTTGGTTGAAATGGTTTGGGGTTAAGAGATCAAATGTGTTCATGGTGCTTTCCGTGTGTTTCATCGTGGAAACTCCCGGTGGCGCAACGGCTCGGGCCAGCGGCCAATATCACCGCGTTTGATATCCCCAATACCGGGCTCCCGGACCAGTGGCTGGCCATGCGCCACCGCCTTTGAGCCGAGTTGCTTTACGAAGGGTGCGATATTCATCTGTCGGCAGAGTTCAATACCCGACTCAATCCAGGCCAGGTCGCACGGGCGCGCATGCGGGCCGCTCTCGCCCCCGAAGATAATCCAATCGAAGCCTCGGACGTTCTCCTCGGGAAGGGGTTGCAGCATCGGTTCACAGGACAGGAAGTGGACCCTGGCGGGAATCTCCAGCAAAGGAGAGGGGTTTACCCCGGCACTGACTCCCAGCCAGATGTTCCCGGGAGGATCAATTACGCCCTCAGCCCATTCCTCGAGCCATTGGGCGGCGTCATCATCACCACGGCCGAGAAGTACATGCCGCGCCGATTGTATGCGTTCAGTCCAATTTCCCGGCCGCTTCGTCAGCAGGAGCCAGTCGAGCATGTTGGTGCGCCGGACCAGACGGAGTAGATCGGCCAGCCACTCGACCGGAACCTCGTCGTCCAGCCAGTCCGAAAGGGAGGCGCAGAACACCTTGGCCCTGCATCCCGATTCGGTCGCCGCCGCATTCCACTTTACAGGCTGTTTCCAATTGCTCTCGCTAGTCCGATGCCGGGGTTGTCCCTTGCCCCATTTTACCCGATGGTATCGGTAATCCTCCTGGAGTTCGGCGTAGCAGTTTTTACATTCGGGCGCCACTTTCGTGCAGCCGGTCCACGGATTAAATGTGTGATCCGTCCACTGGATATGTGAGTTTTGTCCCATAATAAGTTTGGTTATTGTTAATCGATATGATGTTAACCAGGGACCGGCTTTAGCACTGGCGCCGGTAGCGCTTAAGGCCCGCTTTCAGGCACTGGGCCAGATTCCTTTTTCGGCAAGCATTCCCGCGATATGTTCCGGCTTCTGGCGTTGGGCATTAGTGCAACGTAACTGATGAAACGGCTACGGTTTGATTCTTTGTTTGGGATTGGAGTAGGTCCATTTGATTGGGGTCGCCGTTTTGTTGTATTGGCGGATGTAACGCAGGAGCTTGGATCGCAGATCGGTAACGGAGGAAAAGACGCCGCGAGTGATAACGTGGCGCTGGATTTTGGCGAACCAGTTTTCGACTTGATTCAGCCAGGACGAGTAAGTCGGCGTGAAGTGGATGCGGACATTGGCGTGGGCTTCGAGGAAAGCGTCCACCAAATTCGTCTTATGGGCCGAGAGGTTGTCGGCAATGACGTGTATCTCCTTGCCGGCGGGTTGGGAGGCCACGATCTCTTCCAGGAAGCTTACGAACTCCACGCTGGTGTGGCGTTTGGCTGTCTTGCCGAGGATTTCTCCACTTTGAGTCTCCAGGGCGGCATAGAGCGAAAGCGTCCCGTGACGAAAATATTCAAACCCATGAGATTCGGCCCGCCCGGGGGAAAGAGGCAGGACAGGATCAAGATGATCCAAAGCCTGGATGGCGCTCTTTTCATCGACACAAAAGACCACGGCGTGGGCCGGAGGATGCAGATAGAGGCCGATGATGTCCGCCGCCTTGGTTTCAAAGTTCGGGTCATCGCTGACCATGTGGTGACGCAGGCGATGAGGTTGCAACCCGTAGCGGTTCCAGACTCTGGCCACCATCATGTGGGTTGTGCCCAACTTCTTGGCCAACCGTCTGCTGCTCCATTGCGTGGTGCCGTCATCGGGGCCACGCCGGGTCCACTCCAGGATGCGGGCCTCCAACTTTTCCGCGCCTTTGGCTGCTGTGCGTCCTTGATGCCGTGCAACCAGGCCACCCAGGCGTTCCGCACGAAACCGTCTGGCCCACCGCTGGATATACGAGGTGCTGCACGCCAGATAGGTAGCTGTCTCCCGCAAGCCTCGCCCACCCGCC
>Ga0302319_10003792_pt1 | contig 31317 bp, 20 predicted proteins | sample Bog_T0_2_FD_203319 | JGI IMG/M metagenome (GOLD analysis project Ga0302319, IMG submission 203319) | Peat permafrost microbial communities from Stordalen Mire near Abisko, Sweden - Bog_T0_2 | ecosystem: Environmental > Terrestrial > Soil > Wetlands > Peat | place: Sweden: Abisko, Stordalen Mire... | reverse complement strand
CCCGCCCAGATTACGCCGGAAGCGCCGCGCACCATCTTCGATGCTCTTGCCACACTCGACCGGCTTCCTCTGGGACTGCATGGGCGCGGTGAGTACGAGTACGTGGGTCACAAGCAGTTGGACCTGGGAGGATTCGAAGCCATTCCGGTAGGGGAAACGCGGCTGGCGGTGGCTCGTCCGCTCTTGAACGGCCGACTGGAATTAGGCGCGAGCGGAATGCTCGCTCGCGGTTACACCGGCCAGACCACAGAGACATTCGATCCTGCCTGGCGGTTGGGCACGATTCCATATTGCGCACCTGCATCCGGTCCTAGCGGCGCTCAGAACGACTTCGACTGCGGGACAAACGAGCAGAGCGTCGGCATACGCATGGTGTCGTGGGTCGGCGCGTCAGTCTCCTGGCGATTCCGCCAAGAGAAGTAAGAACCACTTGTGCGATGACTACTTCCTGCCTTCTGCTAAACTGCATGGCCAGCAAATTGGTGATGCGGTGATGGCCGATGGGGCGGAGAGCAATGCCTTTTTTCCCGTGGCTCACCGTGCGTGTGTCGAGATGGACACCCGATAGAGGACTACAGATTCGGGCGGTCGTAATGTACATGCCGCCGGCGCTGCCCGTTCGACAAGTTTGGTATCTCCGCTCGCCGCCCCTGCCTCATCCCTACCGGAGACGAGCTCGATAATCCACCCGGTATGGCTAAGCATAGAACTCGATTCCCTTCCCGAGTGCATCCTTCAACCTCATGAAGCGCATGTGCGTCATTGCCTAAATCGAGCGAGCTTGTCATGCCAGACCTTGTTCACATCGCATCTCCGGGGAAAGGACGCAGGGACCATAATTCGCCAGAAGTTCAAATCAGGCAAGCGGAGACTGGTCCCAGGGTCGACATCCTTTGAGACGCGTCGCCATGGGAACCAACCGCCCGCCCTGAGTTTCTCGCCAACTCTCCGATTCCCCTCGTTCCCAAGGTATTATTCCTGCCGCAATCACAAAGCTACGCCAAAAAGCCGTTATAATTCCGCACAATCATTCGTATGGAAATCTTTCTCCTCGTAATTCTCGCCATTGTTGTCTTTGCCGTCTGGCGCAGCAACCAGGACACCGCGGAGCAACTGCGCGGGGAGATAGAGCGTCTGGAGCGCGACATCAGCTTTCTGCGGACGCAGCTTTCCGCGCTTGCTAAGCCCCAATCACCCGCTCCCCCAAGTGATACAACGTATTTGGAAAAGGAACAGCCGCAACAACCCGACATCGCGCCTCGGCTCACTCCACCTGGGCAGCCAACGCCGTCGCAGCAAGCGCCGCCCCGGCCCGCGGCTGCACGGCAGGCCCCGCCGCCGGCAATCGCCGCTCTCAAGATACCCCTGCAGACTCCCGCACCCCCTCCCGCCACCCCGATACCACTCCGCCCCGCACCGCCGCCGCCTCAGCCCGCAGTCGCACAGCAAGTCCCGCCGCCTCTGCAAACTCCAGCCACTACTCGGCCTGCTGTGGACGCGCCCAAACCACCCGCCGCAACCCCGAAGCCTGCCCAGGCAGACGCGGAAGCAGCCACCCGCGAAGCGGCCTTTTCCCTCGAACAGACGCTAGGCGCCAATTGGTTGAACAAGCTCGGCGTCGCCATCCTTGTCATCGGCTTGGCCTTCTTCCTGGCATATAAACTCCAAACCTGGGGACCCGGCGGCAAGGTCCTCTGCGGCTATGCCATAAGTCTTGCGCTGTTGGCCGGCGGCGCGTGGCTGGAGCGCAAGCCCACCTATCGCATCTTTGCCCGGGGAGGCATCGGAGGCGGCTGGGCGCTGGCCTTCTTCACTACCTATGCCATGCACCACGTCTCCGCCGCCCATGTTTTGGAGTCGCTGGCCGCTGACCTGGTGCTGATGCTGCTGGTTGCCGCCGGCATGGTCGGCCATTCTCTGCGCTACCGTTCGCAAACCGTCACCGGCCTCGCGTTCATGCTTGGTTTCGTCACCCTGCTCACCAGCCACTTCGAATCGGCAGACGGAACCGTTGTATTCAGTCTTGCCGCCAGCGTCGTATTGGCCGTGGCTCTGGTCATCGTCACCACGAAGCGCCATTGGGCGTGGTTGGAGCTGGCCGGCGTCATCGCGGTCTACCTTAGCCATCTGGCGTGGCTCACGCAGGTGCTTCCTGAGAATCACGCAACCTTTACCGAGTTCTGGCCCTCCACAGCGCTCATCCTCCTTTACTGGTGCATCTTTCGCGTCGCGTATGTGTTCCGCACGCCGCGCGATCAAAATGAGGAAAACATCTCCAGCCTGTCCGCCGTGTTGAATTCCATCGGCGTGCTTGGGCTGCTCAAATATCAATCCGCCCATCCTGAATGGGCTTTCTGGGCACTCATGGCGCTGGGCGCAATCGAAATGGCGTTGGCCTTCCGCGTGCGCTCGCGACGGCGTCAGGCTTTTGTTGTGCTTTCCACCATCGCCACCGTGTTGCTGGTTTCCGCCGTGCCATTCAAGTTTCATGGCGTCAGCTGGCCGGTGCTGTGGCTGGTGCAAGCTCAGATACTTGCGATCTGTGGACTACGTCTCGGCGAACCCGTCTTCCGCCGCCTCGGCTTGCTAGCCGGTCTGCTCACCGGTGGGGTACTCGCCTTTCACGATTGCATTCCGCTTTTGCTCCTCCGGCTCAGCTACCCTGACCCAGCCCGCCACATGTCCTTAACGGTGGGCCTGGCGCTGGCAGCGACTCTTTACTGGATTCACGCCGAAGTTTATCCGCGCCGCTGGCCTCAAATTTCTGAAAACGACCTCGAGGCCTTTGCGCTCCGCATCATCAGTTGGCTCGCTGCCGCCGCCGCGGCCACAGCACTCTGGGTAGCGCTGCCCGATCTCTGGCTTCCCGTCGGCTGGCTCGCGTTGGTTCTCGTCCTCGTAGCTGCTGCTCATCGGTTCCGCGCTGGCCGCCTCGCGCTCGAAGCCGATCTTCTCACCCTGGCCTCTGCGGCCGTTCTCGTCTTCCATCACGTTGGACCGCTCGCCCTGTTCCGCCTGGAGTATCCCGATCCGAGCCACCACGCTGCGGAAACATGGGTCATGGCCCTCGCGGCCACGGCCTTTTGGATCCGTTCCGAACTCTATCCCCGTGTCTTGCCGAGGCTCGACTCCGCCACTTCTCCCGATCTTGACCTGAGCGCGTGGCAAAACTTCTCGTTGCCATTCATCAGTTGGCTGGGTGCGGGCGCAGCCGCCGCAGCTTTGTGGGCCGTGCTGCCTGACCTTTGGATTCCCGTCGGCTGGCTCGCGCTTTTTCTGGCGCTTGCACTTGCAGCTCGCCGTCTCGGTGCAACTCCCTTGGCGCTCGAAGCCGATGCTCTCGCACTTCTATCGGCTGCTGTACTGGCCTTCCATCACATCGCGCCTCTCGCGCTCTTCCGCCTCGACAACTCCGATCCAAGCCACCATCCAGCAGAGACATGGGTCCTCGCTCTCGCCGCCGTAGCATCTTGGATCCGATCCGAAGCCTTCCCTCGACTCTTGCCGCGGCGTAACTCCGGCATGGCCTCCAACTTCGACCTTGCCGGGTGGCAGGCCTTCGCGCTGCCCGCCACAAGTTGGCTCGGTCTGGGCGCCGCCGCTGCCGCCCTATGGGTAGCCTCACCCACATCGTGGGTGGTAGTCGGCTGGCTCGCGCTTGTCGTAGCGTTGGGGCTTGCGGCGGATTGGCTCCATGCACAAAATCTCGCCATCCAAGCAGATCTGCTCGCCGTAGCCGCGCTGGCCGGCCTCTTTTTCTGGGACGTGTGGACTACGGGATTGTGGGACCACAAGGCCCCGCTGATTGCCGCTGTCGTTTTGCTCTATGCCGGGATGCGCCGCAAAACAGTGCTCGCCGGTTCGCGAAACTATGTAGCTCCCGCATACTCCTGGGCGGCCACTCTGCTTCTTGCATTCGTGGCTGCGGTTCTATCGTCCGACGAGGCTCTCGGGCCCGCGTGGGCAGGACTGGGACTTCTGCTCTTTGAGATTGGCCACCTGAGCCGTAAGGGCTTTCTGCGTTGGCGGGGATATTTCCTTGTTGCGGCCGCTTTCTGTCTATATTTGGCGAGCGATTTACTTTCCGGCGGCAGGGCAGCACCGAATAGGCTCCTGGCCGATGGATCGCTGGGAAGCGACGATCAATTCAACCTTGTCTATTCGTTGCTGTTTGAGGTATTGATTCTTGCCGCCGCCGGCTACTGGCTCCTCCAACGCACCACCAATCGGGACCGCTGCACGCGCCTCGAATACCTCGTCGGCCTCATCGCCGACGCGCTCGGCACGCTCTCCATCGCCCTCTGGTTTGCCTATCGTTTCCCATCCACTTGGGTTCCCCTTCCTGGCGGCGAAGCGTGGGTCACGCCAATCTGGGCCACGATGGCCACCATCCTTCTCGCCCTAGCCTGGCTCATGCGCCGCAGAACGTTTCTGGTTCAGGGCATGACTCTCGTCATCGCTGTAGTCGCGCGTGGACTCCTTCTCGACCTCTTCGCTGACAACTCCGCAGGCTTCTGGAACGGTCCGTTGTTTCATCTCGGAGTGGCCGTACTCATCCTCCTGGCCGCGCTGCCCTTCGCATATCGCCTACGCCGCGAAGACCCGTCCTCCGCCCCGACATTCTCGTTGCCCGCGGAGTTCGGACTCCTTCTTCGCCATCCCGAACAGTGGTTCTTCTTCGCTGCTTTCGCGCTGGAGGCAATTACGCTCGCCGTCAAGTTGAGTTCCGCCCACATCACCATCGCCTGGAGCCTGCTCGGTCTCGGCGTCTTTCTCTTCGCGCTCGCTGTTGGCGAACGCAGCTTCCGACTCGCCGGACTCGGTCTCCTGCTGGTAAGCGTCGCCAAAATCCTTCTCATGGATGTCTGGAAACTCTCCCCCTCAGACCGCTACACCACAATGATTGTGTTAGGCCTGGCGTTGCTCTCCGTCTCCTTCCTCTACACAAGATTCGCTGCCGTCATTCGCAAATTTCTGTAGACACCGTCGAAAGACGAAGCTCATAAGCCGACTTTCGGCCCAATGAATTCCGCTCCCGAACATCTTCTTGATTTCAGTTACAATCAACACCACGGAATCGCATCCCACTTATGACGACAACTGAATCCGCAATCGCCGGCGAACTGCCGCCAGTCTCGGATGATTCCCCTCGCAGCACGCGCGGCTTTTGGGCACTCATCGCCACCCAATTTCAAGGCGCCTATAGCGACAACATCCTGCGCGGCGTCAAGGTGCTTGCCGCAGGGCTGGAACAGACTGTGGAAGCATAACTCCAGCCATAACAAACATACTCTCCGTGGAGCGGTTCCGGGATAACTATGCCCTGTCGGAATACCGCCGTGCGGGCCGCCAAATGACTGCTCACAGGGGGTGTCGGAGGCCCGATTAGGTTGTCTACAAAGGTGCAATTCATGCGAAATGTTGGCCTATAAGGTTGCATTTCTTTGAGGCCTTAACTTTGTGGACAACCTGTGGGCATGAATCGGTTGCTAACAATTGAACATTTGGAGGCAAAGGGTTGCAGAGAATTGAATACATTTTTTGCAGAAGCCGGTCATTCGTTGGTTAAGTGTCTTATTTTGATGGGTTTAATGGGAAGGAGGTTGTCTACAAAGTTAGGTTTGCCGTGTGAGTTTTCGAGTTGGTCTCGACTGTGGGGGCGCGGACGGATTTGGGGCAAGGCTGATCGCTCCGAGTTACCGCCTCTAACAAGAAACAAGAATGTGAGATGCAAAGACCCGAGGGCCGATGGTTGGCCTCTGTGGTCTCCCACCCATCGCGCGATGAAGCTGCGCGATGGATGGGGCACCCACCATTTTGGGGTGAATCTGACGCCTCCCGTGCGTTTCATCTGCTGTGGGTCGACGAATCCGGTTGGGGACTCGGGAGATACAAGGATGGAGAAATAGAAACGACCCGAGGGCGGACGGTTGACTTTTGTGGTCTCCCACCCATCGAGCAAAATACGCTCGATGGATGGGGCACACACCATTTTGGGGTGGATTTGACGCCGTCAATGCGTTTCATATGCTGTGGGTCGGCGAAGACGGTGGGGGACTAAAACAAATCGGGGTCCCCGAAGGAACCCCGACTGCGTGTCGATTCACAATCAGCCTTAGAAAGTGATGTGGAGACCCATGGTGATTGCACGGGAACCGCCAATGACCCCGGTAACCGAGCCAAAAGTGGCGCCGTTGTTGGGGCAGCCCGCGGAAGAGGCGTACCCATAGGTGGTGCAGGTGCCTTGGCCGTTGAGCAGCGTAGTGGGAACCGAGGTCGATTTGCCTGTCCCATTCACAACCGGCAGAACAAACTCATTGTTCAGCGCAGATTTCTGCGAGCTTGGGGCGTTGCTGGCCACAATCTGGCCATAGTTGATATAACCGCCATTTTGCGGACATTGGTTGTTGTAGCCGTTGATCGGCACCGCGGAATTGGCGCAGGCATCGCTCTGCGCAATCTGCGTTTGGTTCTGGGGCACATCGAGGCTGGTGGTATTGAACAGGTTGAAGATATTGAATGCGTACAGCAAGCCCAGCCTGTCCGATATCTTGAAGTTCTTACGCAACGAGATGTCCGCTCGCTTCTGGAATGACTGGCGGAAGATGTTGCGCTGGTCGCTCGGGGCAAAGTCCGTTTCGTAAATATCTTGCGGATCCGAGCCTGTCGAGATCGGAATACCTTTCTCGCCCGGTGCAAGATAGTTGATGGCGACCTGGTTAGGATCAATCGTGGGGAGATAGCTGCCGAGCGCTCCGCGGAAGCTACCCTTGTTGCCGGTAAACGCGGACTTCGGATTGCCGGGGTTCTTGATGGGAAGCACCGGATTCATCAGGTTGGGATAGTTGCCAACGTAGAGGCCGCCGGAAGCCCCATAGAACTCATAAAGGGAGTACGGCTCACCGCTCTGTGCAACCACGAGACCGGAGAGGTTCCAGCCGTTTGTCGCATAAGACAGCAGAGAGTGTGCCTTGGCAACATCGGGAACGAGAACCTGGAAGTTGGCGCTGAATACGTTGGTGCGGTCAAAGTCCGCCGGGCCCCACGAGTCGCGCAGGCGGTTGGGGTTGTCACCGGTAAAGAAGATGCCTACGTCGCTTTGCTCATCCAATGCATGGCTCCATGTGTAACTGGCGCCCACCTGGAAGTTATGCGAAAGGCGCTTCTCCAGGTGCGTTTGCAATGCGTCATAAGCGGAGACGCCAACCGATTTGAAGAGCGCGGAATTGAAGTTGTAGCCGACGTATGGAACGCGGAAGTCGATGTTGCCGCCGCTGGCCGTGTTCCATGGCTCGCCGGCAATGGAGTAGAAGTCGGCCGCGCCGTAGTAGTCAACCGTGGTGTTGTAATTGTTCTGGTTCAAAGTCTGCCAGCCATAGCTTGCCGTTTCTCCCCACTTACCCACCGGGTAGCCATTCGCGCCCGTGCCCGCGAGGGTCGGCTCATTGAAGGGGATGGGGATAACGGAATGACGGCCTCGATTGCCCACATAGCCAATATCGATAGCCACATCGTTGCGTGGCTGCCACTGCATCTTGAGGGTGTAGTTGACTGTGTAGGGCAACACATTGTTGTTGCCATAGGCGCCGAAATCGATGGTCGCGGTGCAGTCGGTATAGTTTTCCTGATTATCGATGGCGCCGCAATTCAAGCCATAGGGGGGATCGCTTCCGGTCATGTTGTCGAGTTGAGTCTGCAGCGCCGTATTGATATTCGAGGGGTTGGCGCTGGGAGGAACATACGACGGGGTGCCCAGCGGATTGGAAAGCGTGAGCGGAGCCTTCTTGGTGCCGTGACCATTGACAAGAGTGGCCAGCGGCGCAGACTGCGTGACGCCGAAGACGCCGCCGCCACCGGCAGCGCCATAGGGCTGTGACAAGTAGCTGAACAACTCGCCGCGGTCGTAATACATTCCCGCGCCACCGGAGAAGACCACGCGGCCCTCGTTCCTTTTGGGAGCCCAGGCAAAACCGATGCGTGGCGAAATGCCCCACTGGCGGCCGGTCAGGGTCGAGGCGCTGGATGCCAGGTTGCCTGTAGGGACGGTACTGGCGTAGTGGTTGTTAGGCGCAACAACAAACCCGGAATTGACCACGGTGAAGCCCGTGGTGCTGGTTCCGGTAACGTCGTAAAGCGAGGGATCGAAGTTGAACATGTTGCCGTATTTTTCCGTCAGGCCTCCGTGGTAGTCGTAGCGCACGCCAGCGGTAATGCTCAGGTTGCTGAGTATCTGCCACTTGTCCTGAGCGTAACTTTCAATTTCATTGGAACGGTAATAGCGATCTGACGTGTTTTTGCCGCCCACGATGCTGTCAAGAACGTTCGATGAATAAACTTGTCCCTCGAGAAAGTCCTCGAAGTTTTTTGTTTCCAGGTTGAGCAATCCCTGGCGGTTGTTTTCAATATTCAACTGGGTATAGCTGTATCCGCCGCCGGCCACGAGGGTGTGCCTGCCCACAGAGAAGATCACGTTGGTCGAGGGGTTGAGCCGGTTCTGGAAATACCCGGTGTTGATGGTTGTGCTTTCTGAGCTGTACGGACCCGCATACAGCGTCGGCGAGTCAACCGAGAAACTTGTAGCAAAGTCCGCCAATTTCAAGCCGGGCATCATTCCGCCCTTGATCAATCCGGTGCTGTCGGCAGATCCGATGCCGAAGGTGGGCCCAAGCGTAGGATCAGGCGTAGCTGTCTGCCTGTTGTAGCTGTTTGAGAACATGCGCACGTAACCCAAGCGCTGCTCCCAGTTAAAGCGTGAACCGATATTAATGGTGTTGTCGATTGCTCCCACATCGGAGCCGTTCTCCTGCGTCAAAGGGAACCCGGGTGTCTGGGAGAGTCCGAAAGGCTTGTTCACCGGGTCGTACTGGTAGTAGTACTTGAACCCCAGCCGGTCCGTCTTGCTCAAGTCGTAATCGATGGATGCGGCAGCCTGGTCCGTGGTCAGGATTGAGGTTCCGATCAGGTTCACGTTGGGAACGCCATAAGCGTAGCCCGCGCTGGTTTGCGCCGATGGAATCATGTAGCAGGGTGGTGTGGCGCAAGACCCGGGGACAACTGCATTCATCAATGCCTGGGCGATGGGGTTGATGGTGATGGCGGGGCTGACCACGGTGTTCTTATTCCAGGTGGTAAGCGCATTGGTGAGGCCGGTGACAGAGCGGTCATTGGTGAGCCCTGAAGGCACGTTGAGCTGCGACAGCCCGGTGGCCTGGTCAGAGTTGTAGCCATGCTGATAGGCAGCGAAGAAGAATACTTTGTCCTTCAGCACCGGGCCGCCCACGGACGCGCCCGTGCTCCAGCGGTGCAGCGCTGGATTGGCCAGAGACTCAGGGAATGCGCCCACCCCCTGTTGCGCTGTGAGCAGATACTCCTGCTTGAAGAAGAACGGCGCTGCATTCAGGGAATTGTTGGCAAACGCACCGAATATCTGCCCATGCCAGTTGTTGGTGCCCGCACTGGTATTTACGTCAATCTGGGCGCCGGCCGTCGCGCCCTGCTGCGCGTCATACATTGAGGTATTCACGCGCAGTTCCTGGATAAACTCCGGCGGTGGCGAGGGCAGGCTGTTGCCGTTGGATTCGTACACAGACGTTCCGGTCCCGGACTCGCCGCCGATGGTAGGCGTTTCGCCAACGCCGAAGTTATATCGCTGCGATGCGTCTCCGCTGGAGCTCATGCCGTTGAAGATATTCGTCACATCGACGCCGTTCACCTGGAAGGTGTTGGACGTCGCCCGCTGCCCGTTCGCAACGATGTTCTGGTTACCCAATCCCGCATTCGAGTCAAGATTGGCCAGCAACTCAGCACTCACGCCCGGCGCAAGGACGGCAAGCTGGGTAAAGCTGCCTGTCGCTAAAGGAGTGAGTTCAATCTGCGCAGAGTCCATGGTGTAGCCATTGGTGGTGTCCGTCTCGTTCAGCATCGGATTGGCAGTGACCTCGACGGATTCTGACGCCTTTCCCAGCTTCAACGTCACATTCACCGTGGTTGCGCGCGCTTCCTGAACGGGAATCTTCTGCAGCTCCGTCTTTTCAAACCCGTCATGCGTGGCCGCAACGGTGTAGTTGCCAATGGGCAGGTTGAAAATCTGAAAGAAACCGGTCTTCTGTGTCGTGGTGGTTTCAGTCACGTTGATGGACTCGTCGGTCACTGTCACAACGGCGCCAGGGACTGCCGCTCCCGATGGATCAAGAACCGTACCGTTGACCGAGCCCAGCGTTTGCTGCGCCAGAACCGGCAGACCACAGCAGACGAGCACGGCCAGAACAACCAGGCCGCGCAATGCGACACCGCTCCAATAAAAGTGCTTCATATGCTCCTCACAGCGTGCGTTGAATTCGTCCTGATTGAGGTTGGGGACCGATGGCAATAGGGACGCCGCCGCCTCAACGTCTTAGGTTGACTAGTCTTGCTGGAGAGACTGTTTAGAGGGAAACACTTGAATGTAAATAGTTTGTGACAGGTTCGGTCAAATTCCAAGGAAAATCTTCAAAATCAATCGGCGCCGGCATTCCCCACCTGTGGATAAACGCGGCAAAACTCCTGAATGTCCCTCGGACTGGGACGGTCCCGGAGCCATTTGTCCCGGCCGGACCTCGGGAGCCAGCGCACACATCCCCACGATCAAAGCGTCCGCTCTGGGGCCACGCCCGCGCAAAGCCCCAGAATCGCGTCGCCGTACTTCTCCACCTTGGCCGGTCCAATCCCGTCAATCGTCAGCAATTCCTTCGGATTCCTCGGCCGCGCGTGGGCCAGCGCCGTCACTGTCCGGTCGTGCAGCAGCACATAGGCCGGAACTCGCAACCGCTTTGCCTCTGCCGCGCGCCACTCCCTGATGCGCCCCGCCAGCGCCTCACCTTCCGCAGTCAGGGGGGCAGGCGCCGCCGTCTCTTCCCTGGCCATCCCCGCCCCCGCGATGGGCGCATCACGGTTCGGCGGCGTCTTAGCGCCGGCCGCCCTCCTCTTCGCGGCGCGCGCCGGAGTTGCGGCCCGTCCGCCGAACTCCTCCACAATCCCGTCACTGATCAGCAATTCCACCGGGGTGCCTCGCCGCGTCGCAAGTCCGGCCTCAGTCAGTCGCACCTTTCGAAAGCGCCTTACCTCGCCATCTTTCTCGTACTCCGCTTCCTCGATTTCCACGAGGCCCGCCTGCAACATTGCCCCCAGAAGCCCATCCCATTCACTCCGGCTCATTCGCCCCGCCGGATCGAGGCCTCGCTGCAGCGTCCCCGTCGCCTTGTAATCCACCGCGCGCAGCTCCTCCACAATCGCAACCGCCAGGCCGCGCTCCTCCGCCGTTGCCCGCCGGAACAGCCGCAGCACCGCGCCCGCCGGATCGCACACGTCGCACGTTCCGCAGGCCCGGGTCGCGTCCCCGACATCGCCAAAGTGCCTTACCAGAGCGGACATCCGGCACTCATTTTGCGCGGTGAACTTGAGCACCTTCTCAAATTGTTCCGCCCTGTACTGCGCCTGCACCGCATATGTCTTCTTCCATCCCGTGCCGCCCACGGTCACGTTCCCACCAAAATCCATGCGCGCCCCACCGTGAATTTCGAGCTTCTCCAGCGCCTTGTCAAACTCTTCTTCGCCCAGTTTCGACTGCGCCCGCAGGTCTTCAACGGCTTGCGCATTCTGCGTGAGCGCGCGGCACACCTGCTCCAAATGCGCCACGGGCGGATAATCCCGATTGAAAAAGAAGTCGTGCGTCCTCTGGTCGGCGTAACTGTGCATCAGATAGGTGCGGCTCAGCGCTCCATCGCGTCCGGCGCGTCCAATCTCCTGGTAATAGCCCTCGAGCGTCGCGGGCAGTCCGGCGTGGATCACGGTGCGAATGTCGGCCTTGTCAATTCCCATGCCAAAGGCGATTGTCGCCACCACGACGTCCAGGTCTCCTGCCTGGAAGGCCGTCTGCACCCGCTCCCGCGTCTCCGCATCGAGCCCGGCATGGTAGGCCGCAGCCGGAATTGTCGCCGTCCGCTTCCCTGCTGCCGCGCCGGAATGGCCGGCGGGGGTCAACGAGATTTCGTCTGCCAACCGCTGCGCATTCTTCCGCGAGGTCGCATACACGATGGCTGGGCGGCGGGCCGCATCGGCCAGCAACCCGCAAATCGCGGCTGCCCGCTCCGGCACGGAAAGCTCCACCACCTCAATGGCCAAATTGTCGCGCCGGAATCCATGAATGAAGAGCTTCGGCCCGACCATTCCAAGCTGCGCCAAAATATCCGCCTGCACCGCCGGGGTAGCGGTGGCCGTGAGCGCTAAGACGGGCACGTTACTTTCTGGTCCCTGATCCGTGGTGCCCGGACCCTGATCATTGACGTCTGAACCGTGTCCTCTGAGCGCAGGCAAGTACTGCCCCAGCATCCGGTAATCCGGCCTGAAATCATGTCCCCACTGGGAAATGCAATGCGCCTCATCGATTGCAATCAGCGCGAGGCGCCGCTTCGCCAGCATCTCCGCAAAGCCCGGCACCCGCAGCCGCTCCGGCGCAATAAACAGGAACTGCAGGGTGCCGTTGAGGTAGTCCACGCAAGCCTGCCGCGCTACACCACGTTCGAGGCCGGAGTGAATCCGCGCGACGCGGAGGCCGAGCGCGGACAGCTTTGCCGCCTGGTCTTCCATCAGCGCAATGAGCGGGGAAATCACCAGCGCCGTTCCGCCTCGGGCGATGGCCGGCAACTGGTAGCACAGGCTCTTGCCGGCCCCGGTGGGCATCACGAGCAGCAGATCGCGCCCCGCCACGGCCGCCTGGCACACCGCCAGCTGATTGGCCCTGAACCCAGCAAACCCGAACACCGACCGCAGTAGCGCGGTCAGGTGTTCCGAATTCGAAGCAGTCGCCAATTGAAGTGACCCGGGTTGAGAGAGAACTCGCGCAATGGACGCGATAGCTTTACTCCAAGTTAACAGGGAGGGCGAACAATCCGGGTTCAGCGCGGGGAGCCGCGGGGAGGGTGAAGGCAGCTCAGGCTGGATGACCTGGATGGGCGGCCGGAACTTCTACGAAGCCACGCCGCGCGAGGGCTGGATTTGAACCATTTCCGCAGAAATATCGTGTCAGGAAATGAAATCCTGCTCCGTCCACGTTTCCATAGGTTGACGTGGATCACGTCAACACCAGCGACAAAGCAGAGCAAACGCTGCCCAAGGAGGAATCGATATGGCGTCCCCTCTTGACTACAGGTCGGTCCCGGGAAGCGAACACAGCATCCCGAGCGACCACGTAGACCTCAACCCCACCGCCCAGGACGAATCCGTCAAAGTCACGCTCATTCTGCGCCGGCGCAACAGCGGAAATGCGATGCGCGATTTGAAAGACTTCTCAGCCAAATCCGTCGCCGCGGGCCCGCAGCTCACGCACCAGAATTTTGCGGACAGCCACGGTGCGGACCCCAACGAAATGAAGCAGGTCGAGGACTTCGCGCTCTCCAACGGACTGAAGGTCGTCAAAACCAATCCCGCTGCTCGATCGGTTGAAGTGGCCGGCCCCGCCGCCGCCATCAACAAAGCCTTCGCCGTGGAACTGCACGACTTCCAATCGCCTCGTGGAAAATATCGCAGCCACATCGGTCCCGCGGCACTACCCGGCAACATTGCGGATATGGTTGAATCGGTTGTGGGCTTGAACACCCGCCCGGTCGAAGCTCAACACTTTGTGAAAAAGGGCAAGACGAAGGTCGGCAAGACCAGCAACAGCGAAGCCGACCCGCCCAACACCAATCCCGTCACTCCCCAGCAGATCGCCGCTCTTTACAACTTCCCCGCCGGTACCGGCGCAGGCCAAATCATCGGCATCTACGAGATGGAAACCGGAAGCGGGCCAGCCGGATATACCAAGTCGGACATCGCGCAGACCATGAAGGAATTCGGCGGCAACCTCAAGGTTCCCGTTCCCATCGATGTCCCCGTCAACGGAGTCGCCAACTCCAACGTATCCGACGGCGAAACGGGCCTGGACATCACCGTCGCCAGCGCGATCGCACAGGAAGCAACCATCGCGGTCTACTTCACCGGCGGCGACACCCAGAGCATCGTCAACGCACTGCAGCTCATGATCCATCCACAGGCCGGCGATCCGCAGCCGACCATCCTCTCCATCAGCTACGGCTGGGGACCCGACGACGACAACGCAGGCAGCTTTACCGCCTCGGAATACCAGCAACTGGACCAGCTTTTCCAGGACGCCGCCAATCTCAACATCACGGTGCTCGTATCTTCAGGAGACAGCGGAGCCCACATTGCCAGCGCAACCGAGGCTCAGGCAAGCTATCCTGCAACCGAGCCCTGGGTTCTCGCCTGCGGTGGCACAACCATCGGCAACATACAGGGCGCCACGTTCATTGAGTATGTCTGGAACGATGTCGGAGCAGGTGGTCCCGGAGCCACCGGCGGCGGGGTCAGCGACAACAGCCTCTTCACCCTTCCCAGTTATCAGGCCAATGCCGGCGTTCCCAATCAAATTCGCACTGGCAAACCTGGCCGCGGAATACCAGACATCGCCGGCAACGCCAGCGAGAATTCCGGCTATCCGCAATGCATCAACGGCCAGTCTCAACCGGTCGGCGGCACCAGTGCCGTCGCGCCTCTTTATGCCGGGCTCATTGCCCTCATCAACGCAAATCTCGGCCGCTCGGTGGGCTTCATCAACCCCACTCTTTACAGCATCTCTGCAACAAACTTCCGCGACATCGTCGGCCCGCCCGGCCCGGCCAACAACTCCTACGGGCGCGTCACCGGCTATCAAGCCGCAGTCGGGTGGGACGCCTGCACAGGATTCGGAAGTGTCAATGGAACCGCGCTGCAGAACGGCCTGCAGGCAGCCGTCGCCGCACAACCCGAACCCGTTCTCGCAGCAAAATAATCTCCCACCGCTCGCCAGAACCAGGGTGCCCCAGGTCCGGGGTCCCCACGGACAGGCGGGTACCCTCTGGGTGGTCCGTGGGGTGGAGGTCCGGATTTTCGGACCTGGGAGTTTCGTACCCCAGAACTCAGTTCAACCCACTAGCTTCCCCAATCGTCGGCCCATATCCAGTGCCCGTTCGGTGGCGGGGGACGGAGGGTTCTCCGCCCCGGCACCTTCCTGGCGGAGGGAGCATGGGCCTTCAGGCCCATGAATGCAATCCCACAATCAAATCGGCTTTAGCCGCGGGCCTTTCGTTTGAACCCGAAAAAAGACAATCCAACGAAGCGATCCAGAACTTCCCAGTCGCTGCCCACAGAGCGCAATTGCTTTTCAAGGCCCTTCCGGGGCCTGACGGAGGGAGCATGGGCCTTCAGGCCCATGAATGCAATCCCACAATCAAATCGGCTTTAGCCGCGGGCCTTTCGTTCAAACCCGAAAAAGACAATCCAACAAAGCGATCCAGAACTTCCGAGTCGCGGCTCACAAGCGCAAATGCTTTTCAAGGCCCTTCCGGGGCCTGGCGGAGGGAGCATGGGTCTTCAGGCCCATGAATGCAATCCCACAATCAAATCGGCTTTAGCCGCGGGCCTTTCGTTTATCCTGCCAAAGTGCGGCTCGCGCCACAAGAAACTCGTACATATTTCGTCACCGCCGCAACCGCGAAACACCGCAGCTTTTAAACGCCCCCTAAAATGCTGTCATCCTGAGCGAAGTTTGGTGCGCTCTTTGCGCCAAACGCAGTTGAAGGACCCGCTTTTCCAACTCTCCGCGGCATCGAAAAAATCGGCGGGGAAGCACGCAACGGGGACGCCCGTAGAGTGCGGGGAGTTCACTCCACCCTTCGCGAATTCAGCTATAAATCGGACACGTTCCATACCGAATCCGTCGGGTAAAGTTTCTGTTGCAAGACCCGAGCGTATCCTCGTTCTTAGCAACAGAGGTGCAAGTTATGCGAGCACGAATTTGCGCTGCATTTGCGTTGTCAGTCATAGTGGGAACTCTCCCAACCGTCGAACAAGCCCAAGCGTCGCAATCTCTCCAAAATGAGTTGCAAGGCCAACAAACAAGCCCAAAGCTTTTGGCCGCGCCGATGGGTGAGAATTCGGAAGCAACGAGTACGAATGGCTCGAATGATCAGGCTCGCCCTACGCACGGCACCGTGAACGTGCTGTTAGCGAACAGGAACGGCCTTGTTGTTGTGACAGACAGCCGACTCAGCAACGGACAGCGCGCGGTAGGTAACGGGCAAAAGCTGTTCCAAATCGATAACCGTACAGTCTGCACGATTGCGGGCTGGTACAGCAGTCCGGGCCCTGTTGTTCGATCAGACGTCCCCGGACATCCGGATTATCCAGCCGAGCTGGCTGTACCTGACATAATTCAGATCATCATTTCCAGGATTGCCCGATCTAGACCCGGCTGGCTAACCATCGACCGAAAAATGGAAGTAATTTCCAAGATCTTCGCATTATCGCTTCTCGTGGTAGCCAATTTGTACGATGCCGCCGGCGTCCCACTCTCTCACGAGCAACTGAATGGGACTTCGGAGATTACCGTCGCGGGCTATGACGACAAGGGAGTATTGGAGATCCTCCAGACGGATATTGTACCGATAATCCAAAACGGGAAAATCATGGACTACAACATGGAAGCGAAGCCTACGATTTATGTCCCTGAAACCTCCGGGGTCGTTCCAGTTATCAGGGGAATCCAATCGACTGCGCACTCGATTCTCGATGGCTCTTACCCTGCCATGGCAAGCGATCCGATTCTCGGACATTTCAAGGCGCCCCTCGCAGATGACAAAGGGCGTTCGCTTTCGATGCAAGATATGGAACAAATCGCAAAACAAATTGAGCGATGTACTGCCCTGCAGTTCCCCACCTACGTAGGAGGAAGTCAGCAGATTGCGGAACTGAGTTCTGGAGTGGTTTCACAATTCGTCCAGCCGATTTCAAGCCCGACGCCAATTCCAAGAGTCGTTTTTGAAACCCTAGAGGATCTCGCGATTGTCGGCACTGGTCCAACATCATCGATCCTCGTATATGCCGGCGCTCCGAAAGCTGAATTCGTGCAGAGAGCTAAACTCGCCAACGGCATGCAGTACCTAGATAATTTCTTCTTCTTCAAATCAGATTTTGCCCACGTTCATTTCATTTATCTAGGCTCTCCAAGGTCGATTTTCGACAAGTCAAATACCCTGACGGACTGTACCCTAACGTTGGCCTTCGGAGCCGACGCCAACTCGAATTTTGTGAAGCAAATCAAGACGGATTTCCCGGCGCTCAAAATAATCGATCAAACTGCCGCTTCGTTTAAGTGAATCCAGGGACACCTCAACAGGACCGCTAACTCTTGGATCATTCTCGGCACTTGTAACGAGTTGCCGGGCACCCTAGGTCTCCGTCTTGAGAGCCCGCGATTTTTCAATCAGAACCACTTTATTCCGCACCAGACCTCAGAGATTGGACTACGATGATCCCGAACGGAGGAACCCCCATGACGCAATCCATGCGAGAAGCAGGCCGGAATTGGTTTGAACTGGTCTGGAACCAGGGACGCCGCGAGGCCATTACAGAACTGCTGACGCCGAGCCTTGTCCTTCATGATGGCGGCGTGGACTCTGTGGGCGCCGAGCCATTCCTTCAATTCTTTGACCGCATGCAGGCCACATTCTCCTCGATCCATGTCGACATTGACCAGACCCTGGTCGAAGGAGACAAGGTCTGCGTTCGTTGGGTCTGCACAGCCAAACATACCGGCGACGGCTTCGGCATCCCCCCGACCGGCGCGCAAATCCACGTCACCGGGATCTCGCTCATCCAATTCAAGGACGGCAAGTTTATCGAGGTATGGCAGAACTGGGACATGATGGGAATGATGGAGCAGATCAAGGGTCTGGCACAGTCGCCCACCTACGTGGCTGCTTGACAGAAGCACGGCGCGCAACCGCAGGCGTTAACCCGCCCCGCTCGCAGTCCGAAACTAGGGCCGGATCAGCCCGGCCAGCAGGACCGAGAGCCCGTTCCAGGCGATCTGCACACCGATGCACAGCAGAATGAACGCGACCACGCGCAGAATCCCATGCGCTGTCGACGGCGGGATCACCTTGGTGATCTTGGGCGCGTAGGCATAGCAGAAATACACCAGCACACTCAGGACGACAATCGACAGAAAGACCCCGATATGCGCCAGAATATCCTTTGAGACGACACGGCTTGACATGCGCGCAGTGATGGTGAGCAACCCCACCAGCGTGCCCGGGCCCGAGGTGATGGGAAAGGTAAACGGATAGAAAGCCTTTTGCTGAAGACCCTCAGTCTTGGTGGCGTCGCGATCCTCGGTCTCTTCCTGCTTCTTTCTTGAATTTGCCCGCGCGTCCGGCTCGTTGAGCACGCTCCAACCCATCGCCGCAATCACAATCCCGCCCGCAAACTGCACAATGGGCAGCGAGATTCCGAAGAAGTTGAGGATCGTCGCCCCCAGAACTTCGATTACGGTCATAAAAACGATGTTGTTGATGGCAATTCTGCGCGCGAGGGAGCGATACACAGCAGGCGGCGCATCGCCCGCCAGGCCTAGAAACACCAGCGCCGATCCCAGCGGGTTGATGAGCGGAAGCAGCGCGCTGAACGCGACCAGAAATGAATTCAAGAGCGACAAGACCAGCCCCCTGGGTGAATCTTAGCCGGGCGCTTCGCCTTTACCACAGGCTCATCGGGGTCAAGGGAGCCGCTCCGACAACCGTTCGCGGTTTGCCGATCATTATGCACCTTTGCCGCACATTATCCATAGAAGGGAAAATCCATGCGAAACATCGGCGTATCGGTCAGCGATGGCGCATCGAGGCGGGCGGGCGTCCGGGCAGCCGAACGCGATTCCTCGTTGACCGCAACCATAAAACAATCAATAAGTTAGAAGGATAAGCTTATAAGCGTAGATATTTGAGTGAGTCTGTGAGAGTGGTTGCACCCAGAGGCCGCACGCCCGCTGAGCTGCGGACATTTTGAATCAGGGCGGTCCGGTGAGGACCGCCCTGAAATGGGATTGCGAATATGCGAATCGTACACCGCCGCAATCCCCGGCTGCGCATGCTCCCCCGCACGCACAGCCCATCCCGACCCGACGTATTCAGATTCCGCGTCACCTGGAGAGCCTTCCAGATCTCCAGGCGTCGGCGCAGATCGTCCAGGCCCCAGCTGGTTTACCGGGCCATGTGCCCGAATACGTACATGCCGTAGAAGCAAAGAGCGAGAGCGCCCTGCAGGCAAAGACCTGCCAGAAACCCTCTCAAGCACTCCCCGTATAACCGAAAAGTCCCCGGCGCCTTAACCGCACCGCTGACATAAGCCCGAGTTTCACTGACGGAAGATTGCAGTACCGGACCCGTTTGGGCATCTCCAATAAAAGAAGCCGTCGTATTCACCGTTCTTATCTCCTGGCCCTGCTCGTTATGAGCTGGCCCGTATATGAATCATGAATGGCACGAGAACATAATGAAATACCACATAGGGTTAGCTTAGTGAGCAGCGGGTGTGACGGGCATACCACGAACGTGGTAAGGACTCAAACTTGCCAAGGCTCGGGCGCAGTTCTTCCGGCAGGCTGGGGGCGGCACTGAGTTCGGCGAACGGAAAATGGGGGGAGAGTTGGCGCGACCGGCTTCTTCAACCTCCGCGGCAAGTCAGGACCGGGCGGTCCGTAACGCCGCAGAGGACGCGATATTCGCTATTACAGGCAGTCCGAAGTGTGCATGGAGCTGCGGCATTGCAGGTTCAGTTTGTCAATGCCCGACGCGGAATTGTGTAATGTAAGTAAGCAGGTTGAACACCCTGAGCAGCCATATAACCACGGCGATCACAACCACGAGGTTGAGGATGCTCTTGATGGTGCCCTGCATGGGGATCAGGTTTATAAGCCATAGCAATACCCCGACAACGCATAATGCGATGACAACTTGGACTAGCGGCATCGAACGCCCTCCATTCGCTCTGGGACCTGACGCAAAAAAACAGAAGCATCTTCGATCATTGGTTGTGATTCACGCTGAAAAGGTTGTCTGCGGGCTTCTTTCCGCCGCATCCTTTTGCTGCTGAAGACGCGGGATTGAGATGGAACGACACAGCTGAGAAGCTACGGAGCAGCGGAGATGGCCGACCCATCTTATAGCGTAATTCTGTCAAACGGCAGATGTGTTTGCTGAGCAAATTTGCTCGTGCTGGTCATAAGGAGAGGAAGCAACGGCGATGGAGAATCCAACGCGGGTGGCCGGCGTATACTGACCCCGAGCTTCATTGCCCAGCCTTCCCGCGACTTAAGATTGGTACCCCCCCTCCCCCACCCAGGCGCAGTGGCCCGCAACAGGAGAACCCAGATGACCGCTGAGTTGATTCATCGCCTGCATTTTGCGTTTACGATCACGTTCCACTATCTCTTTCCCCAGCTCACGATGGGCCTCGCCCTTCTGATCGTGGTGCTCAAGTCGGTCGCGCTCAAGACCGGCAGCGAGCAATGGGACCGTGCCGCGCGCTTCTGGGGCCACATCTTCGGCATCAACTTCGTCTTCGGCGTCGTCACCGGCATTCCCATGGAGTTCGAGTTCGGCACCAACTGGGCGCGCTTCTCGCGGCTCTCCGGCGGCGTGATCGGACAGCCTCTCGCGATGGAGGGTGTCTTCAGCTTTTTCCTGGAGTCGGCATTCCTTGGACTGTTTCTTTATGGCGAAAAGCGCATCTCGAAGTGGATGCATTGGTTCTCTGCCGTGATGGTCTTCGTAGGATCGTGGATCTCCGGCTTCTTCATTATCGTGACCGACGCCTGGATGCAGCACCCTGTGGCTTATGACCGCTTGCCCAACGGCCAGTTTGAGGTCCTCAGCTTCTGGCAGCTGCTGCTGAATCCCTGGGCGCTGCTGCAATACGCGCACAATATGACGGGGGCGGTGATCACGGGCTCCTTCGTGATGAGCGCTGTTGGCGCGTTTTATCTTTTGGAGGGCCGCCGCGAAAATTACGCCCGCATCTTTCTCAAGGTCGGCGTCACTGCCGGCGTCATTGCGTCCATCCTGATCATTTTCCCCACCGGAGACCTGCACGGTAAATACGTCGCGCGCAATCAGCCCGCCGCCATCGCCGGCATGGAGGGGCTGTTCCAAACCGCGAACGGTGCGGGTATGGTGCTTATGGGCCAGCCCAACGAAGAGACTGGCCAAATCGACAACCCCATCGTCGTGAACGATGCGCTGAGCTTTCTCATCTACGGTACAACCAAGGCTGAAGTGAAGGGCCTCAACCAGATTCCCCACGACCAATGGCCCACGGCCCTGCCGCTGCTGTTTTACGCCTACCACATCATGGTCGGCCTTGGGACATGGTTCATCCTGGTGATGCTCGTCTCCGCATTTCTGCTGTGGCGCAAGCGTCTTTACACCGCGCGCTGGGCCTTGTGGGCCCTGCTGCTGAGCTTTCCGCTTCCGTACATCGCCAACACTGCGGGTTGGATGACTGCCGAACTTGGCCGCCAACCATGGCTTATCTACGGCCTGATGCGCACCAGCGAGGGCTACTCGAACACCGTCTCCGCCAGCAACGGCCTCTTCACACTGATTGGCTTCATGGGCCTTTACACGCTGCTGGGCCTGCTGTTCACCGTTCTCATCTATCGAGAAATCAGCCATGGCCCCGAGCCCACAACCATGCATGCAGTGCTCGCCGATTGACGATAGCCACTATCCTTTGAAGGCCTGCTAAAAGGAATGTTCTCATGATGGGTTTTATCTGGTTCTGGCTGGTTGCGGTAATGATCGTCGGCTATGTTGTCCTCGACGGCTTCGATCTCGGCGTAGGTGTGCTGCATCTCTTCCTTTGCCACACCGAGTCTGACCGCCGTACCACCCTGGCCAGCATCGGCCCCGTCTGGGATGGCAATGAAGTCTGGCTGCTGGCCGGCGGCGGCACGCTCTACTTCGCTTTCCCGCTTCTCTATGCCTCAGCCTTCAGCGGTTTCTATCTCCCTCTGATGATCGTGCTCTGGCTGCTGGTTCTCCGCGGCATCAGCATCGAACTCCGTAACCACATTGACGTAGGCGTCTGGCGCGCGTTGCTCGACGGCGTATTCGGCATGGCCTCGGCGCTGCTCGCAATCTTTTACGGAGCCGCCCTCGCCAACGTTCTGCGCGGTGTTCCCCTCCAGGAAGACGGCTATTTCTTTCTGCCTCTCTGGACTAACTGGCAACCGGGTCCGCACCCCGGCATCCTGGACTGGTACACGGTCATCGGCGGCGTGCTCGCCCTGGTCGCCCTGACCCTCCACGGCGCTCTCTGGCTCACCATCAAAACCTCCGGCGAGCTTGCTCAGCGCGCCCGCCGCATTGTCACGCCCCTCTGGTTCATGCTTGCGAGCCTCACGACTATCAGCCTTGTTGCCACCATATTCGTCCGCCCTGCAAGCCTGGACAACTACTTCCACTATCCCCTCACCTTTGTAGTTCCCTTCGGCGTCATCGCATCCATGACTGCGGTCTGGCTCTTCAACCGAGGTGGCCAGGTCGTCAGAGCCTTTCTCTCCTCTTGCGTCTACCTCTTCTTCATGCTGGCCGGAGCTTGTTGGGGCCTTTATCCCACGCTGCTTCCGGCCTCCACCGGGGCCGATCGCGACATCACCCTCGTCAAGGCGATCTCCGGCCCGCACACCCTGGCCGTGGGTCTGGCCTGGTGGAGCGTCGGCATGCTGCTTGCAATCGGATACGTGGTCTTTGTGTACACCAAGTTTCGCGGCAAGGTCGATCTTCAGGCGGCAGACCACTAGAGGCGCAGGGACCTACTGAAACCGGGAACAGATGCGACCGCAAATACGCGCAGATTACCGTTGACATCGCGGGAACCATCTCCATAAGCTAGGCAAATCCCGTTGTCCCCCGCCTAGTCAGGAAAGAGTCTCTATGCTCGGTTCTGTCGTTCTCGATCTGGCCATTGGAATGGCATTCATTTATCTCCTGCTCAGCCTGATCGCGTCGGTGCTGGAGGAGATGCTGGCTTCCTTTGTCCAGGCACGTTCGGCAATCCTGCAGCGCGGCCTCCACAGTCTGTTCTCCGGAGACGCTGTCGATCCCGACAAGTCTCTCGTCGAGCGAATTTACGACCACGGCCTGATTCGCGGACTCTATCAGGATCCCAGGAAAGATTATGCGGCCGAGAATCAGCAAGCCAATGCCCTTGCGCAGCAAGATGATCCTGGGAGTCCCGCCCTTCAAGAGAAGACCTATCAATTGTCCCGCTGGACCAAGTTCCGGCTTTGGGTTCAGGGCATTATCGGTATATCTCCCCTATCGCAAATCAAGAGTGCCTCGGACCCAATGCTGCTGCCTGCCTATATTCCGCCACGAACCTTTGCTCTGGCACTGATCGACATATTGAATAAGGACAAAGCAAACGGCCAAACGCTGCAGAACATAAGGAAACTCCTGGCTGACGTTCTGGATTCCAATCCTGAAAACAAGGCCGCGCAAGCCCTCATGGCACTCGCTACCGACGCCAAGGGCGATCTGGACAAGTTTCAGAAGAACCTGGAAAACTGGTTCAACGATTCGATGGACCGCGTGTCCGGCTGGTACAAGAAACACACGCAGGAACTCCTCTTCATTATCGGTATTGCCATCGCGGTCTTCCTGAATGTCAATTCGGTCCGCGTGGCCGAGACGCTCTGGGTCGATCGGGATGCGCGGCAAGGCATGGTGAACGCTGCGACCAGCTACATCCAGAACAACCCCTCGCCGCCGGCGCCGCCAACACTGGACAACAGCCAGTCAAACAATTCCCTAGGCCTCGTGAAGAGCATGCAATCCAGCGTAAAGGCCTTCCATGATGTTGCCAATCAGTCGCTTCTTCCCGTGGGGTGGAGGCGGTCGCCTCGCTGGTACTGGCACGTGGTGCGGGCCAATCCTCCCGCAGCGGCAATGCATGGATTGATTACGCTTGTGGGCTGGCTCATTACCGCGGCGGCTCTTTCGCTTGGAGCGCCCTTCTGGTTCGATACGTTGAGCAAGATCATGACCGTGCGGAGCTCCATTAAGCCGCAGGACCCGTCCCAAACCGCCGGCTCGAAGGATGCCTGATACCCTGTAGCGAAGCGGAAACGAGAAAAGATGAAAACCTACCCCTACGCATTCCACATCGCGCTCGACGGCAATGGCATCAACGGCCTCGAGGGGATGGCGGGAATGTGCCTGTTCCTCTTCGACCCCGCAGATAACAGCTACGCATACAAGGTGAAGTACTACGACGGAGCTTCAGCAGGTCATGCCTGCTCTGTGAGCCCGGATGGCAAGCACGGCTACCTGGGTAACGCCGGCCAGCACCTCATCTTCTACGACGCCGCAACCATTGAAGAGCAGGAGCGCGTGTCCACGCTGCGCTACGAGGTAAACGAAACCACGATTCAAGGCAGCACACACGTCGTCTGGCTCAATGAAAACGAGGTTATAACCTCAGTCGGGAACTACTTTTATCGCTTCAATATCAAGGATCTCTCCAAGGGCGAGCGCCTGATGCCGCACCGGGTGAAACTGCCGCACGGCATGAAGGTGAGCGCTTCAGGCCGCTACATGGCCTACGGCTCAATGGACAACCCGAAGTACCGCGAGAACGGCGAAGCCCGCGAGGTTGGCATCCTCGACTTGCATACCGGCGACGTAACCCACTTATCGATGCCTACAACCTGCTGGCATCTTGTGGCTCACCCAAAGAAGGACTTGTTCTACGCTGTCTCATTCCGGGTTCTGCCGCAGGATCACGTCGACTATCACGAGTGGGCAATGGCGTTTCTCAAGGAGTACGCCTACGAGATTGACCCGGCCGAGAAACGGATTGTGCGCCACTGGTCAGCGAGCCGCGAAACTCCGGCGCACATCAACTCCGACATCACCATCTCCGACACGGAACTGATGTTCTGCAACGGCGGGAGTCAGACAATCGTGTGCATCGATCTTGAAACTTTCTCTAAATTCCGCATCATTGACGAACGTCCGTCGTTTGCCACGCAGCTGAAACACCCGCGCCAGGTCGGAACACAAATCTTCGACGTCCTGGCGCGCGGCGGATTCTTTACCAGCGCCAGGCACCTGATGGGCGCCATGCGGGTGAGCCGCTTTTCCTTCCTCGACTCCATCTATGCATGCCAGTTATCGAAGGACCAGTCCCTGCTCTTCACCGCCAATCGCGGTCTTAACCATATAACTGTCTATAATTACCCCGATGCATCTGTGCGGCTTCGCGTCAAGTTACCCGACCTGCACGAATTCCTGCCCGCAATGGCGCCCATCGCCGACCCCAGACTGGGCTTCCATCATAGTTACCTGATTAGTCCTGCCGCCTAACTCGCGTTCACTAATCCCTCGGCCGCTATGACCAACTTTCTGAAGTTAGTCGGAATCAGCGAAGTGACAAAGCTCTCCGCCGCAAGGGCCACCGTCGACTCAAGAAGAGCGGGCACGCCCGGCAATCCGCGCGCATTCATGGCAAAATCGCCGGAAAACGTCACACGCGTTCCGCGCCCGCCAATCGCCGGTTCAAAGGTCGTCAGCCCGTGACAGTGAGTGCGCTCGCGGGCAAAGTGCAACTCCACCTGCCAGTTGCATTCATACTTTGCAGTATCCCAGCGCGCGCGATCGGTCCACGCCAGCGCATCCGGCTTGATAAATGGCCCTAACACGGCAGGTAACTTCGCCTTTGCCTGCCAGATGTTGATGAGGGAGATGCTTCCATCCGGTTGCTCTGCCCGGTGCTCTACGGTGACGCTCTGGATATCGTCCAACTGCGGCACCATTTCGTCCAACCTGTCTCGAATCGCAGTCCAGATTGGATCGACGGGCACCTTCACGATCTGGATCGACTTGAACGATTTCACGCGGTCTCCCTTGAAAGCGCAATACGCGCGTCGTATACCTCGCGCCCCAGCGCCAGCGAGCGCCGCAGGTCCGTCGACAAGTGCGGCCCCGAAACCAGATCAGCAATTGCTGCTGCCAAGGCCTGGCGCGCAGGCCGCGGACTGAACCCCAGTTCTGCGGCGGCCTTCGCATGACTGTACCAATAGAACTGGCCCACCATCTTGGCCTGCTCCCGTGATGTCAGCGGCTTGGTCCGGGTGAACTGGGCCCATAACTCGTGTAGTGTCGCCGCCAGATAACTGGCCGTGTGGTTGGCGTAAACCTGCGGGCCGGGCACGCCGCAAAGCTCGGCAATGGTGCGGTGAATGAGCGACCACTCCATGTTCTCCGATCCCAGCAGATAGCGCTCGTTGCGTCCTCCCTTTTCGGCCGCAAGCACATGCCCCATCGCTACGTCCTCAACTGAAACAATGTTGCATCCGCCCGGAAACGTAGTGCGGAATGGATCGCTAAGATAGGCAACAATGATGGCATTGCTCGGACTTAGCTTTGTATCGCGCGGCCCAACCGTTATGCATGGATTCACGATGACCAGGTCCAGGTCCAGCTCTGCTGCCAGCTTCACCGCGGCTTGCTCCTGATGGAGTTTGCTCAGGCAGTAAGGTGGCGAGTAAGCTTCATCGGGCGGGTCGGTCTCCGACCGTTCCACGGTGCATGTCGAAGAACCGAAGACGACAGAGGAAGAAGTAAGAATGAAGCGCTTCGCGTTCGCTGCGCGCGCAGCGACCAGCATATTCGAGGTTCCCTCGACCGCAGTTTTTTCAAGATGGCTGTCCGCGACTCCCCAGTAGGCGAAGACCGCCGCTGCATGGAAAACAAGCTCGCATCCCTCCGTGGCCGCATAGAGCGTCTCGGGATGGAGCACGTCTCCGTAAACGAGGTCGAGTGGAAGACCTTCAATGGCCTTCAGGTCGCTGCTTTTTCTGACCAGCGCCCGCACCTGGTATCCACGCTGGAGCAGCGAGCGGCAGAGATTCGCTCCAATCAGTCCATTCGCGCCGGTAACAAGAACGGTCATCGTTCAGTTCCCGCCCTTCCCGATGTCTCGTGCGAGGTCCTTGTTGATGGCCTGGATAAGATCCTGCACAAAGCCGACGGCTCCCGCAGTTACATCCTGAATCTGCGCCTTGTCCGCCCACAGCGAGCTCTTAGCCCTCTCTTCGCGAGTCGTCTTCGGCGCTTCGAAATGCGAAAAGCCATGGGCGTCGATCGTGACCGGCTTCGGTATCTCCGTCCTTAGTGAGAACCGCGAAGTAATCCGGTCGATCTCAGCGCGCGCCTTGCCCGCAAGGTCGCCAACCGTCTCCGACAGTCTCTCGGAAGCGATCACCGGCCTGGCCTGATCCTGCGCGGGGGCAGGCCACGGCTTCCCAATGCGATAGGGGCGACCCTCGAAATCCGCTGTGAAGTTGCCGATGGTATTTGTGAAGAATGTTTTGTACGCGTCGGCAACCAGGTAGTCCTTCAGAGCCGGATACAGATCCAACTGGACTAACTGCCAGTAGGGCGGCAGAATAAACTCCTGGCGCCCCACCACGCTGACCAGCGTTTCGCTCTCCGCGGTTTTTGTGAAAGCAACGGTGCCGTCGTCAAAGCGGGCGGAGTTATTCTCGCTCTTGATGGTCTGCCAATAGATCTTGTGTTCGGTTTCAGAATATTCGACGAACTCGAGCTTTGAGACATCGATCGGTTGACCGCCGCTGAAGGCGATGTAGTTTGGCTGGGGAAGATATATGTTCCGTTCCGCCTGGTGAGTCACGCGGCCTGCGGTGTCGCGGAGAACAGGCACGCACGCTCCGCCGATATAGTCGTTCATCATGCGAATCGACTTCGAGATATCAACGCGCTCCACAAAGTCATCGAACGGAATAGGCAGGTGACGCGAAAAGTGGAACAGCACGGAGTTATCCAGATACTCCATGCGCATTCCGTTCGAGTCCGGAGAAAGCTCAAGGACCCTTTCTTCCAGGGGCTCCATATAAGTCTTCGAAGCTTCGTAGTCGGCTGCGGTAAGATCGTCGATCTTGATATTGAGGGGCCGCTCCATCCAATGCAGCTGATCTTTCCTGAAGAGGATCCTGGAGGACTGATTGAACTGACCTAACTCAGCCAGCGAGTAATTCAAAGTGAGGAATGAAGCAAATGCCAATGGATCGGCATCCAGGTTACCGAACTGGACAGCGAGACTGCGGTTAATGCGGTCGGTGAGCGCGTCTTTGAACGCAAACAGTTCCCTGTCCACCGTCTGCAGCCAGGCGGCGGCCGAGCGCTGCACCTCCAGTGACGTATTCCGCTTTGTCACGGCATCGGCGACCATCGGATGAACATTCTTTACAGCGGGTAGCGGCGCCAGGTCCCCAGAGACGCTGTATTTGGAAGGCAGCCCCTGTTCGCGAAGAACCTTGGCAACGATCACGGACCGATATGGGTCCACTCCCAGCTTGCTCGCGACAGCCCAATCGGCCAGCGCAATGCTCGAACTGGCAATCACGGTTGAGGCATGGAGCGGGTTCCGGTGGCGCGAACCCGCACTCCCCTGGTTGGCGATGAACGCATCGACGACGGCGAAGTGAGGCGGCACAAGCCGCAGCAATTCACTGGCAAGGTCCTCGGGTCGAAGCCGATGATAGTACTGCAGCTCCGTATCCTCATTCGGAAGAATGCCGAGCAGGCTCTGCAATGCACCCGCGTAGACAAACTCCTCGTCCGTCCGGCACTTTGCGAATACGATGCGAAAATCCGCTTCCATCCACGCGTTGCTGAGAGAACAATCACGCAGGATACTTGTGGTGGGAAATTTCTCTTCGCTCAGATCTTCGCTCAAGTTGACAAAGTCGTACGAGTCAAACTGATATCCCGCCAGATCGGCCAGTATCATCGGGTCGCGACTATCCAGCCAGAAACCTGAGCTGTCTTTGGCAACGCCTACAGCAATACTCGTGAAGCCCAGGTTCTTGAGCCAGCCCGCCAGGTGTTCCACAAGCTCAGGATCGGTGATGGTTGTCGCAGGCTTGAAGAAGAACGCGAGGTCTGGCTTGATGAATACGCGAAGCTGGCCAGCAGACTTGCCTGTCTGCTGCAGACGCTGATCGAGAGCGTCCTTCAAACCCGCCTCATTGAGCGCTTCTTCCAGACAGCGAAACTTGTCGCCAGGTTCGGTTGCGATGGCGACAACTGCTACTTCCCCAACGTCGCTCATGATCGCCGGCCTCGCTTCCCTGCGGTCCGAAGGCCGATCGTGCAATTGAACACGAGAACGAGCAGCGCGGAGGCACATGCCAGCAAACCCCCGGCAATTATTGCCTCCCGCCATGCGATCATCCTGGCCAGGACGAGGCAGCAGATTAACCCGTAGCCACCCAGGGTCAGCGACGAGACAAAGAGCACGGAACCAAGACGCAAACCCGCGCGGTCGTAGCAGAGCGCTGCATCCTCCAGCCCGCGGTGTTCAAACTGAATCCGGAGCTGCCCCTGGCTGAGCTGATGGAAGGTGTTGCGCAACGCTACGGGCAAGCCGTGGAGTTGCTTCAGGGTTTCAACGCCAACCTCAAAGAATTTGGCCGCATCTACGTGTTCGAGTGGCGCGGAGGACTTGGCCCGGCGGAGGATTGGCAACGACAAAGCGGCAAGATCGAAGGTCGGGTCGAGTTTTCTTCCCACGCTCTCGAGGGTTGCCAACACCTTGAAGACGAGATAGAAGCCGCCCGGCAGAATCAGGTGGTGCTGGGCAGTCATGTGCAGAATGTCGTCGAGCAGGCGATGAACCGGCACGTCCGCGGCAGACTGGCGAAAGTACTTGGCCGTGAAAGCCGACATATCGTGTCGCAGGGCATGGAGGTCGGCGCGGCTGGACGGCTCGGCGAGTTGGATCAGCGCATCGGTAGCAGCCTCCGGCTGTTGCTCAAGCAGCGCGAGCAGTAGATTCGCGGCGCACTCGCGCTCGGCGATGCTGAGTTCGCCGACAAGGCCAAAGTCGTAAAATCCGATCGAATCATCGGGCGCGACCACCACGTTGGCGCCGTGCGGGTCTCCGTGAAAGAAGCCATAGGCGAAGATCTGCTTGAGGATGGTGTTGGCGAGCAGCGCGGCAGCGGTTCTCCCGGCCGGAGTAATACCCGCGATCTCTCCAAGCTTGAGCCCCGGCACATAAGTCATGGTCAAAACGCGGTGCGTGGAGTGGGACTGAATCAGCCGAGGAACCCGAATCTTCGCATCGTGTTCGAGCTGCCACGCGAAACGATCCAGATGCGCGGCTTCTCGGGCATAGTCCAGTTCTGTCTGGATGCAATCGAGAAAATCGGAGATCAGGCGCGACGCACGGTCTCCCATCTCAGGGTTGCTTCCGAATCGACCGAAGAGCTGCCGAATAATGCCGGTGTCGGTGGCAAGCATTTCTTCAAGGCCGGGCCGCTGCACCTTGATGACGACGTCAGTACCGTTGTTCAGCCATGCCCTGTGAACCTGCCCGATGGAGCCCGAAGCTATCGGAACTGGGTCTATCTTCTGGAAGAGACCGCCAATAGGCGCGTCCAGTTCGAACTCAATGACCTGACGCGCGACATCGAACGAAAACGGAGTTACCTGATCCTGCAGTTTTGCCAGCTCTTCGCGAAATGGTTGACTGAGAAGCTCGTTCCGCGAAGACAAAATCTGACCAAGTTTGATGAAAGCCGGCCCAAGTTCGCAGAGCGCATCCCGCACGGCCTGAGGAGAGATTTGAGGCGAGACAATCCGTCCGTGGGCGAGGTTCTCCACTAACTCGGTGAGGCCGTAGCGCATCAGCACGCCCAGCACCTCGCGATAGCGCGCCAGATTCCGGGAATGAAGAATGCCTGGTTTCTGCTCTGCAACCGCCAAGTTCTATCCTCTTAATTTCGATGGGGAATTCTACTGCAGTTTCAGGAATGCACTTTCCAACCCAGTTCAGAGTCTCAGAGCCTTGGAGGTACCGTCGACTTAGGCGTCATGACTCCGGACAGAACACCCATGGTCCCGCTGTAGAGGCACCAGCATAGCATAAGGTTTGCAGCAATTTGCACCTTTTTCAGAATTGCCTTGCAGTCGTTCGGCGATTCCGCTTATACTCGCCCCGTCGGAGCAATCTATCCCCGGAGGCTGGCGACATGTCAAAAGGTGGCGGCTCGTCCATCCCACTCGGACCCTATGACTTTCAGATCGGCGGCGATGGATCGATGATCCAGGCCGACTACGGCCTAGACAATATAGTTGTATCGTCCCTGCCGACGTTCGAGATCGCCGTAAACAGCCTGCCTCAAATCAATACGAGCTCGGATATCTCGGTCATAGCAATCCCTAAAATTATAACGAGCTCCGACATTTGCACCAAGGTGGCGATAACCGAGATCCCGACCATCACCACGGATCTAAACATCGCAATTACCCAGATCCCGGAGCAGCGGGTTCATCTGCCTGCCCATTTCCAACTTGGATTTACTCTTCTCGGCGTAGA
>Ga0302319_10003791_pt1 | contig 31320 bp, 24 predicted proteins | sample Bog_T0_2_FD_203319 | JGI IMG/M metagenome (GOLD analysis project Ga0302319, IMG submission 203319) | Peat permafrost microbial communities from Stordalen Mire near Abisko, Sweden - Bog_T0_2 | ecosystem: Environmental > Terrestrial > Soil > Wetlands > Peat | place: Sweden: Abisko, Stordalen Mire... | reverse complement strand
CACGGCAATCCTTCCATCGAGATTCTCGCTCTGGCCGCGGAACGCCGCGCCGGCCTCATCGTGCTCGGCGCCACGCACCGCCGGGCATTCGAGACCCTCGCCCGCGACCGCACGGTCTACCGTGTGTTGGCCCACGCGCGCTGCCCCGTCCTCACATTGCGCGAGCCGCAGGCCATGCCGGAAGAATCGCACGCCGTTGCAGCCAGCGCCCATCGCTAATCCTCCCGCAACATTCAACTTCTTCTAGTGGATTGAATTTGTGCGGTTTTTACGCCGCGTCGCTGTCAGAGGGCGCCGCCTCATGCCGCGACATGATGCTGCCCGCGGATTTCCGCAAGGAGATGCGCGTAAACGGCTCCAGCCGCTTCAGGCAGCGTTCGTGCAAATAACGAAGCTGGCGCAGAAGTCCCAATGCATCCTGCTTTCGTCCGCTGGCATGCGCGCTGTAGATTTCCGCGGCCAGCGCATGCAACTGCTGATGCAAGGTCTCGATGGCCAGCAATGAGGACGTCAGGCCCCCTGAGGAAAGTCTTTGCGTATCAAGCCACGTGCTCAGGCTGCACGGTCCCGCCTCCAGCGGCGGCGGTGTCAGTCGTGTGCCCTGTAGGTGTGCCAGGAAATGCCCGTACCAGGCGCGGTGTTCGGCTACGGCGAACAGCACTGCCCGATTATTCGCGTGCACAGCCGGCACTTCTTCCCAACGCGGATCGACGCGCCACGCAGCGGCCCAGGCTTGCAGCTCGCCCGCGGGCATGGGCCGCGCAATTCCGTATCCCTGCGCGCAATCGCATCCCAACTGAAGCAGCATAAGGCCGTGGTCCACCGTCTCCACCCCTTCTGCAATCACCTGCCGCTGAAATGCCTCAGCCAGTCCCAGAACGCCTTTCAGGATAGTCAGGTTTTCCAGCTCATCCAGCATATCCCGCACAAATCCCTGGTCGATCTTTAGAACATTTGCAGGCAAGCGTTTTAAATAAACCAGGGAAGAGTACCCGGTCCCAAAGTCGTCCACGCTGATGTGGACGCCCGCCTCGCGGCAAGCCGCCAATACCTTGGAACTGTGCACCACGTCCTGCAAGGCGCTGGTTTCCAGCACCTCCAGCTCCAGATGCGATGGCTTGATGCGCGGATGCGCCGCCAGCCGCGCTTGTAAACGGCTGACGAAATCTGGCTGCTGTAATTCGTACGCGCTTACATTCACGCTGACAGGTAATTCGAATCCACTTTCCTGCCAGGCTTCCATTTGCGCCAGCGCGCTTTCAATCACCCAATCGCCCACCACCGCCGCTAGCGGATCGTCTTCAATCACGGGAAGAAACATTCCCGGAGGAAGTAAGCCCCGCTCGGGATGCTGCCAGCGCAGCAGGGCCTCTGCGCCAATCACCTTCCCCGTGCGCATGTTCACCTTCGGCTGGTAGTAAAGCACCAACTCCTGCTTTGCCAGAGCCCGGCGCACGTGTTCGATGTTTTCATGGCGGCTGCGTGCCATCAGATCGTGGCTGGAATCGAAGATCGAGTAGCAGTTCTTTCCCGCCAGCTTGGCTTCGTAGAGCGCCTGGTAGGTCTGGCGTAGCAGCATGTCCGCGTCCACTTCTTCCGCCTGCGGATAAAAGGTCACGCCCACGCTGGCCGTCACACGCAGAGCCACATCGCCAATTTGCACTTCCCCGGCGGCGGCCTCCAGCAAGCGCTCCAATGTTGGCAGGCTCGCCTCTCTATCTGGAAGGTCGAGTATCATCGCAGCGAATTCATCTCCGCCCAGCCGCGCCAGCGTGTCTCCCTCTTGCAGTAAGTGCTTCATCTTGAAAGCGAGAGCGGTCAATAGCGCATCGCCGGTGGTGTGGCCATAGCTGTCGTTGATGGCGTTGAAGCCGTCGAGATCGAAACATGCCACGCCGAGCAATTGTTTGTGCCGGTGCGCCTGCGCCATCGCCTGGCGCAGCCGGTCGGCAAACAGCGCCCGGTTCGGCAGCCCGGTCAGCGCATCGTAATGCGCGGCAAGCTCCAACTCCAGCTCGTGCTGTTTCACATCTGCAATGTCGGTAAATAGCGCCACATACTGCTTCACTTCGCCGCCGGCGTCGCGGATCGCGTGAATGTTCAGCATCTCCGGGTAGATATCTCCACCCTTTGTCCGGTTCCAGATCTCCCCCGACCAAAGGCCATCCCGGATCAGAGAGTCCCACATGTTCTTGTAAAAGTCCCTGCCGTGCAGGCCCGACTGTAGAATGCGCGGATTGCGCCCCAGCACCTCTCCTCGCGTGTAGCCGGTAATCCGCGTAAAGGCGTCGTTCACCTCAAGGATCGTGCCCGCCGGATCGGTAATCGTAATGCCTTCGCGGGCACCCGTGAACACCGTGGCGGCCAGCCGTAACTGGTTCTCGGTCTCCTTCTGCTGGGTTACGTCGTCGGCGAATATCACGATGCCGCCGATTGTGCCATCGTCGGCCCGCCAGGGCATCAGCTCGCGGCGCAGCCATCCCCTTAATCCATTGGTACGAACGATGAGGCCCACTTCGGAATGGACTGATTCGCCTGCGAGGGCGCGACGATGCTCTTCTCGCCAGCTCTCTGGGAGCTCAGGTACCAGATCATAATGGGAACGTCCCATGACCTCCTGTCCCGAGAGGCCTGAGTCAACCATCCATCGACCGCTCACGGCCAGGTAACGCATCTCGCGATCGAACATGGCCAGCGCTGCCGGCGCATGTGCGATGAACATCTGAAGCATTTCCTTGCTTTGGCGCAGCGCAGTTTCCACCTGCTTGCGTTCCGTAATGTCCTGGATGGTGCCGCGGAGCTTTACAGAATTTCCAGGACCATCGAGATCGATCTTGCCCACTGCGCGCACCCAGCGCACCGCCTTATCTGAATTACGGACGATCCGATGCTCTAACTCAAATTGCGGTCGCTTGTTCAAGGCCGCCCCCGTGAAACAAGCTTCGACTGCCGCGCGGTCCTCCGGATGGACCAGGTCCAGCCATCTCGGGGCTGAAAGATCGTATTCCGGCCCGACTCCCAGAATCTCTCTCAGGATGTCCGAGGCGCTCCACGCACCCGTGGAGAGATCCTGGATGTGGATGCCCAGGCCGGCGATTCGCTGCGCCTCCCGCAGTGTTTCCCCGCTCTCGCGCAGCGCCGCTTCTGCCTGCTTGCGTTCCGTAATGTCCCGGATGGTGCCATGCATCGTCACCGGTCGACCCTGGGCGTCGAATGTCAGTCTGCCCATGCCATGCACCCAGCGCTCCGCTCCGTCCCTGTGGCGAACGATGCGGTATTCCCGATCAAAAGTCTTGCCCTGGCCCAGAACTTCATTTTCGAAGTAGACGCTCATCGCCCCGCGGTCATCGGGATGAACCAAATCCAGCCATCCGCCAACTGTGCGCTCGTACCCGCGGTCGATTCCGAAGACTTCATCCATGACTTCCGAGCTTGTCCATACCCCCGAAAGAATGTCCGTTGAGTAGCTGCCTAATCCCCCGATCTTCTGCGCTTCGCGAAGCGATTCCTCGCTCTCGCGCAGTGCTGCTTCTGCTTGCTTCCGGTCTGTGATGTCCTGAACTGTGCCCCTGAGCGCAAGAGGCTTCCCCCGCGCGTCCAGCTCCAGCTTGCCGCGCGTGTGCACCCAGCGCATCATTCCGTCCGTATGGCGCAAGATACGATACTCGTTGTCGTAAGGCGTGGTGTCGCCGCGGAAGTAGCTTTTCAACTGCTCCGCCATCGCGGGGCGGTCGTCTGGGTGGATCAGCGGCCACAGTCCATCGAGCGCGCGGTCGTAATCCTCTCCGATGCCCAACAAGGCAGCTAATTCAGGCGACACAATCCACCTCTTGTTGGGGATATCCAGCGCGTAGGTGCTTAATCCGGCGATCACCTGCGCTTCGCGCAGCGATTCCTCGTTTTCGCGCAATCTCCCTTCCGCTTCCATGTACTCGGTTATGTCCGGTGCGATTCCAAGCACGCCGATGATCTCGCCATCGGGGCCGTTGATCGGGTACTTGCGATTGTCGATCCAGCGCGGGGCTCCATCCCGTATCTGCATTTGCTGGCGTTCATTCACCCGCCGCCCCTCGGCAAATGCGATGTTCTCCAGCCGATAGGCGGCGTCGGCGATTGCCTCCCGGTGAATGTCGTAGTCGGTCTTGCCCACCAGTTCGCTGGCCTCACGCGCCGATTCGGTGAAATTCGGCACGCTCCGGCTCCCGGCCAGAATCACATGATTGCAATTCTTCAGAAAAATGTAGTCGTTGGTGTGCTCGATCAGGGTTTTGAAGCTGGCGATCAAAATCGTGTCGCCGGGCTCGCTCACCTTCCGCGCGTCTTCCATCCACAGGTCGAGCTTGACTCCGCTGCCCCGTGAGTGCGTCTTCGCGTACCGCACTTTCAGGCAGCGAATTCTCCCGTCGGCGTGACGAATGCGCAGGTTCACCGAGCCGGACGTCTTCGTGCTGCTCTGCGAAAACAGGGTTTCAGCGAGACCCGAATCCTCCGCGTGGATGCGTTCCGTCAGCTTCACCTTTGCCGCGAGAAATTCTTCTCGGGCGTAGCCGAGCAGGGCTTCCACCCCTTCGCCGACTGAGATAAGTCGCGGCGGAGATTGCAAATCGAAGCAGAAAGTTGCGTCTGACATAGATCCCAGAACTTCTGCGTCGGCTTCCGCATGTGCGAGGCAGATTATCATAGCGAATCTTCAATAGGCTATGGAATTCGTTACACTTACCCTCTGGCTATCCATCGCCCGCGCAGCCAGGCTCCAATAGGTTCCTGGCAAAATTCTCCCCGGCCCGGGCCGCCGGCAACCGGTGGGCCGTTTTTTCAGGCCGTCCCGCCTGCCCCACTTCGCTTCCCGCACCCCAATCCTTCCGTTGCGCAATGCGGCCTGTCGTTGCCACAGCAACACCTTGACCTTCGGCAACAGGGCCGCCATCTTGAGTTTCATTGCGGTGATTCAACTGCGCTCAGGACCAATTTGAACCAGATCGTGCACCCGTTATCCACGCCTTTTTGTTGCATCTCAGGGTTCCGCCCCGTTTATCCACGCGCCATTCCGGCTCAGACTTGGCATAATCGCTCCAAGAGCGCTTCCTGCGTGACTGTTCAACAACGTCGTGGCGGGAAGGGGAGCGCGCACCGCATTGTTTGTCGCATGTCGGAATGTAGGACGCACCCCGGAACTGCCTCGCACCAACTGTGGGAGCACACGAGTGACCACCTATCGGCGTCAGGACGTTTTGCGTATCCTCGATATCAGTTCCCGCCAATTGCAAGCCTGGGAACGCGCGGGACTCATTCCCCAACGGGAAATCTATAGCTTTCAGGAATTGGGGCAACTGCGTATCCTCTGCGCATTGCGGGCTGAAAGCGTACCAGCGGCTTCGATCCGCGAATCCATCCTGGCCATGAAAGCCGTCTCCGGCATGGCCAATCCGCTCCTCGAAGCCTGCGTGGTGCGCACCGGTACCCGCCTCGCCTTCCGCCATCAAGGCGCCATGGTCGACCCCATCCGCCGCCAGTTGCTCTTCGACTTCGAACGCGGCGCCCCGGGCGGCTTAGGCGGTCATGATGCAATCACCTCGACTTCTCCGCAACCTTCACCCCTGCGCCGCCCCGCGCCGGCCGGTCCGCGCGTCATTCAGGAGCGCTTCCTGGCCGCGGTGCGCGCCGAGGAGGCCGGTGAAAAGCAGCGCGCCATCGCCCTCTATGAGGAGATTCTCTCGCTCGATCCCGAATACGCGGCGGCCTGCATCAATCTTGGCACCATCTACTTCCACCTGCGCCAGTTCGGCCGCGCCGAGGAGCTTTACCGTCGCGCCACCGTGGCCGACCCCAGCTACGTGCTCGCCTATTTCGATCTCGGAAACGTGCTCGACGAACTCGAGCGCCTCAGCGAATCCATTGCCGCCTATCTGAAAGCTGTCACCCTCTCGCCCGCCTACGCCGACGCCCACTACAACCTGGCGCTGGCTTACGAGCGCTGCGGCCAGGAGCGCCCCGCCCTCCGCCACTGGCGCGCCTACGTCAAGCTCGATAACCACGGACCCTGGGCCGATCACGCCCGCGGCCAGATTCGCAAGCTCCTCAGTCGCGAAAAACTCTCCATCGTCTCCCGCGCCCGCCGTTTCGTCGCTCCGCGCAAAGGCATGGCCGACCTGCGCTTGGCCTGACCTGCATTTCTCACAACTCCCAGGCCGGCGGCGCGCGATTGCCTTGGCGCGCGATTGCCTTGTAGCGCCGGCTTCCTGGCCGGCAGTAGCGTGGGTCTCCCGACCCACGCTCTGCGATTCCACTTCAGGCACAAGGGCCCTAAAGCGCCAATGAGTTCTTGAATTATGTGAGAAATGCAGGCTAAGCATCCGACCGCTTGAAGGGGATCCTCTTCAAGCCCCATCCATTCGCCCGATTCTTGGGCCAATGGGATAGCATGCCCGGCGGCGATTCTGATTAGCTGGCGGGGTCCTTCTGGCGGGTTGCCTTCACGGCCGACAGAATCCCAATGCCGATCATCACGATCGCTCCCACAAGAATCCAGTGCGAGGGCAGATGCGCCAGATGCGCGCCGTACACCAGCCCGGCGATTAAGATTGCGAAGCCTGCGGCATAGAGTCCAAACGACATGTGATCTCCTTAACCAGGTGCCGTGCGGCGAGGTCGAATTTCGCACACTACCCCAGCCTCGCATCGCAAGCGGAATCCGGTCTGAGCAGTTCAGACCAGCCTATGCATTTCAGATGCAAGCGCGCCGCGTCCGGTGGCCCAGCCTGACAATTGCCACTCTCATCGGCAGCAGGGATGCGCGTTTTTTGCGGGGGTATGATGATTCACGAACAAGCTAAGAGCTAATAGCTAAAGGCTCAAAGCTCCTTCTAGACCTTCTGCGTCTTCTGCACCTGCCGCACGCCGTTCACGCGTTTTAGTCCCAGTACCATGCGGTTCAGGTGGCGCACATCTTCGGCCTCCACGATGAACTCGATAATCGCTTCGCCTTCATCGTCGCGCTTCAGATCCACGCCGCGAATATCGGCATTCTCGTCGGAGATCACCGCGGTCAGCTCCTTCAACATGCCGGTGCGGTCGTCGCAATAGACGGTGATCTTTACCGGGTAGCGCTGCGGCTTGCCTGCGGCATCGGGTATGCGCGACCACTCCACATTAATGCGCCGGTCACTCTCGTAGAGCAGGTTTTGCACGTTCGGGCATCCCCGCGCGTGCACCGCAACGCCCTTGCCGCGCGTCACGTAGCCCACAATCTCCTCGCCGCGAATCGGATTGCAACATCGTGCGCGATAAACGAGCAGATCGTTCTGGCCCTCCACCTGCAACGACTCCGAACTGGTCAGTTGCAGACGGCGCACCGCGTCAGTTGTGCCCGCTTCGCTTGGCTTGCCCACCGCGGCGGACGTGCCCGGCTCGGCGCCCGGCGGATTCGCAAACCCCGGCGCCACTTTGCTCAGCACCTGGTGCGCAGTGTTCTGGCCCAGCCCCAAAGTCGCCAGAAGATCCGATGCCGTAGCCACGCCAAACTCCTGCGCCACGCGGCCCAGGTCCTGGTCGTCGATCTGCGACATCGGCACCTTGAACTTGCGCGCCTCGCGGTCCAGCAGCTTTCTGCCGATCTCCACCGCCCGCTGGCGCTGGTCCTCGTTCAGCCAGTGCTTGATCTTGTTGCGCGCGCGCGGGCTCTTCACAAACGTGAGCCAATCGCGGCTCGGCTTGTGGTCTTTCTGCGTCACAATCTCCACAATGTCGCCGGTGCGCAGCTTGGTCCTCAGCGGCGCCATGCGCCCGTTGATCTTGGCGCCAACGCACGTGTTGCCCACCTCGGTGTGAATCGTGTACGCAAAATCCACGGGCGTGGCGCCCGCCGGAACCACCACCACCTTCCCCTTCGGCGTAAAGGTGTACACCTCGTCCGGATAAAGGTCCATCTTCAGGCTGGAGAGGAATTCGTTGGGATCCGTCATCTCCTTCTGCCACTCCACAAGCTGGCGGATCCAGTTCAATCGCTCTTCGTCGCGGGCCGTCACGGCGCTGCCGCCGCCCGCCTTGTACTTCCAGTGCGCCGCAATGCCTTCTTCGGCGATGCGGTGCATCTCTTCGGTACGGATCTGCACTTCAAATTGATGCCCGCTCGCGCCCATCACCGTGGTGTGCAGTGATTGGTAGCGGTTGGCCCGAGGCATCGCAATAAAATCCTTGATGCGACCCGGAACCGGCCGCCACAAGGTATGGATCATTCCGAAGACCGCGTAGCACGCAGCCACATCCTGCGTAATTACGCGAATCGCCAGCAGGTCGTACACCTGGTCGAACGAAACACTCGTGCGCTCGATCTTCTGGTGGATCGAATAGAGGCGCTTCATGCGCCACTCCACGCGCGCCTCAATGCCGTTCTCGCGCAGTTGCTCGACGAGCGTATCTTCCACGCCGCGCAAAAATTGCTCGCCTTCCACGCGCCGTGATTCTACGGCCGCCTGCACCTGCTCGTAGCTCACGGGATCGGTATAGCGAAACGCCAGGTCTTCCAGCTCGCCGCGCACCTTGCCCATGCCCAGCCGGTGCGCCAGTGGCGCATAGATATCCAGCGTCTCGCGCGCAATCGCTTCCTGACGATCCGGTTTCAGGTGCTCCAGCGTGCGCATGTTGTGCAGCCGGTCGGCTAGCTTGATCAGCACCACGCGCACGTCGCTCACCATGGCCAGCAGCATTTTGCGCACGTTCTCGGCCTGCCGGTCCTCGCGGTTGGCAAACTGGATCTTGTCGATCTTCGTTACGCCCTCCACAATGTGCGCCACCTGGTCGCCGAAGCGCTCGCCAATCTCCTCGCTCGTCGCCGGCGTGTCCTCCACCGCATCGTGCAGCAGGGCCGCGGCAATCGCCGTCGCGTCCAGCTTCATCTCCGCCAGCACCTCGGCCACCTCCAGCGGATGCACAATATAGGGCTCGCCGCTGGCGCGCATCTGCCCCGCGTGGTGGCTTACGCAGAACTCCCACGCCTTGCGAATCAGCGAGACATCTTCATTGGGGCGATTGCCCTGGACCTGCCGCAGTAGACCTTCAAAACGCTCTGCAATGGGTCGCGGATCACTGTGACCAGCCGGCACGCGCGGACTCGCGCTCTCGACCGCTGCTGCAACGCTCACGGACGCGCTTTCAGTCTCGATTGGCTCGGTGTGGCGGGTGGTCGCCATGCTTTATTATAGGCCGCTTGTGTTCTTGAAACGTGTTCGCCTCCAATTCCATCGAGAATCGCCGCATCTCTTCTGGAACCGGCGCTCTTCTGCCCGAAATGGTTTGTCTTGTGCGCGAACAATCGCGCCCGAGGCATTCCCAAAGTAACAAAGTTTTTCCTCACTGTGCCATTCGTCACATCTCGTCACGCGAAAACAGGCTTCTAATGTCTGCCTCCAGAGGTTAGATCGGAGGAAATCATGCTGAAAAGCCTCTTTTGCGCCGCCTGGGCCGCAGTCAGCGTTGCAGGTGTTGGATACGCCAACCATTCGATGGCAAAGACGGTCGTCATCCCGGTCAGTAGCGCGCCGATGAACAACGGCAAGCAGATGTATGTGAATTATTGCGCCCCATGCCACGGTGTGGAAGGCAAGGGGAGCGGTCCGGCGGCCGCTGCTTTGAACAGAAAGCCCGCCAACCTGGCCGCATTGAGCAGAAACAACGGAGGGAAATTTCCCTCAACTCATTTCGCTTCGGTGCTCCAGTTCGGCGCGGCGAATCCGTCCCACGGCACAGCGGAAATGCCGGTGTGGGGACCCATGCTTGGGTCGGTGAACACGGCCACGAACGATGCCAGCGTAAGAGCGCTGAGAATCAGCAATCTGAGCCGTTACCTGGAGTCGTTGCAGGAGAAATAGCTGTCCGGTCCTTTGGCTTCTCACCCCTGGCGTAATACCTTGGGTGGGGGCCTAATGGCAAAGCCACACAAACCGGAGACAGCCGCACCGCCGCGCAAGCAGCGCGCAAAACCATCGGCACAAGTTGCCGCGCAGGGCGGCTCCGCCGCCGCATTCCCTCGCAGTGTGCCTCGCAGTGTGTCCGAGCGTCGGGAATCCTCACCTGCCGCCCGCGCCGCTTCTCCGCCCGCCGCGCCAGTCGGCGCCATCATCAGCCGCCGCGCCGCCGACCATTTGCGCAGCGGCCATCTCTGGGTCTACGCCTCCGACGTAGTCTCTGGCACTCTTCCCAAACCGGAAGTAGAACTGCTCCCGGTCGCCGACCAGCGCGGAATCTTTCTCGGCACGGCGCTCTATAGCCCTGCATCGCAAATCGCGTTGCGCCTGGTCTCGCGCGAACCCATTGATCGCGCCGCATGGCTTGAGCTGCTCGCCTCGCGTTTGCGCTCGGCCATCGCGCGCCGCAAGCCCATGCTCGACGCGGCCAACGACGCGTGCCGCCTCTGCTTCAGTGAGGCCGACGAACTGCCTGGCCTCATCGCGGACAAGTACGGCGATCTGGTTGTGTTGCAGTTCCTCATCAAAGGCTTGCTCGCCGCAGGCGTCAGCGATACGTGTGTCCGCGTCCTGCGCGAGGAACTTGCGCCCGCTGCCATCCCCCTCGCAATTTGGGAGCGCCCCGATCCGCGCATCCGCGAGCTTGAGGGTTTGCCCGCGCCCAGCTCAGATCCGTTATGGGCCGCGGATCTCGCGCGTCCCGCCGCGGCCACCGAGTTTCATCTCAACGGCCTCGCTTTTCATTACGACGCCAACTCCGGCCAAAAAACCGGCGCGTTTCTCGATCAGCGCGCCAACTACGCCGCCGCGCAGCAATGGGCCAAACGTCTCGGCAAAACCGAGCGCGCGCTCGACGTCTGCTGTTACCAGGGCGGATTTGCCCTGCATCTCGCCCAGGTGTGCCGCCAGGTCACGGGTATCGATGCATCGCGCTCTTCGCTGGAAGTAGCGGAGCGCAATCTCCAGGCCAATCGTGCTCGCCTCAAGGCTGAAGTCGACTGGGTTGAGGCCGACGCTTTCGAAATTCTGCGCGACTGGTCGCAGGCTGGCGAAACCTTCGACGCCATCATTCTCGATCCGCCGGCCTTCGCCAAATCCAAGCGCGCCGTCGAAGGCGCGCTGCGCGGCTACAAGGAGCTGAACCTCCGCGCCCTCAAAATGCTGCGCCCCGGTGGTTTGCTCGTCACCTGCTCCTGCTCGCACCACGTGAGCTGGGTCGATCTCGAATCCGCCGTCGCCGCTGCCGCCGCCGATGCCTCCCGCCGCGTGCGCCTCCTCGAACGCCGTGGCGCCGCTCTCGATCATCCCGTCGTCCTCAACCTCCCGCAAACCGAATACCTCAAGTGCCTCGTGCTTCAAGTGGAGTGAAGCAGGGACCAACGGTCTAAGGGAACAAGAAGACGGTAAGTCCCTTTATCACCCACTTCGCGCCAGGACAGGATTTCGGAGCTTGCTGAAGAATGCGCATTGATGCTTCGTGAGCCACAAAGTGAAAGGGCACGACTTCAGTCGTGCCGGGAATCTAGAACTGACTGCACGAATGGCTTCGTGAAAGGGCACGACTTCAGTCGTGCCGGGAATCGCCAATAAACACCGGGGCTTTAGCCCCTGAGGCGCACTTTTCAAACTGCCCCAACGATTTATGCAAACTGTTCGCCACCCAGGCGGACGCAAGCGGAAGCCCGCGACGGATGCCTCAATTTGAGCTCCACGCGTTGCGTCCTTATGCATTTAGCAGAATTCCTATATGTTTCCTTTAGGAGAAATGGATCACGCTGGATCTATCGCGCGGAGGCGCATTTTAGGATGATCTGGCTCCGGTATACGCTGCTCCTGTTGATCTTTCCCTCCTACTTCATCGCCCTGTCGCGCCGCTGGTGGACCACCATCCCATTGTGGCTCGTCTCCACATCTGTCATGGTCACGCAATACCTGATGGCTGCGCAGCAAGGTGCCGTATTCGCGGGCGGAACGGCGGATGATTCCATCATCTACGTAGGGGAGATGACCAAGATCATGCTCATTCCCATTGGGGTGCAGATCGCGGTCGCACTGCGCGGCATGGGGATTGGCGCAATACGCCAGGCAACCCTTGGTTCGCGCAAGCTGGTTCAAGCTTTCGATCCCGGCGACCGCTGACCAGTGAGCGCTGAATAGCAGAGCTCCATTGCGGGCGTCGATCACTGTCCGCGTTGAGTGAGCCTCCTGATCCAGCCAAAGAACCTTCGCCAGCCAGTTTCCTTGCTCCCTCGCTCCCTTGTTCCCTCGTTCCCTGCCTTCAACTCGGCAAGCGCCTGCTTCACCTGCGCCCGCAGCGTCTCGGCCTCGAGCGCGCAGGCGCGCAAATACGCCGACACGGTCAATCCCGATTCGCCGGCGCGTTGATGCAACTTCGCGCTCTCGGCTTTGCTCAGGCGAATCGTCACGCTCGCCGAACGCAGATCGCGGTCCAGCGCAACCGCCGCCAGCATCGCTGGCGCGGCGCCGGCTGCAACGCTCTCAATCCCCGCTGTCGCATCCATGCCGTCCGGCGGCATTGGCGATCCATTGCTTCGGTAGGCCGACCGGTAACGCGCACGCGCGCGCAGGGCTTGCTCGTAGCTGAGCGTTGCCACGTCCTCACCCAGGTCGCTCGAGTTCCACCGCGCCGCATCCTCGGTGGTGTCAGGCGGCGGCGTAGCAAGTGTGGCCAGCAGTCCCGCAAAATCGGAAAAGGAGGGGGAGGGCTGAGTTGAAGCGGCTTCCTGCATGGCTTGGAGCATACAGCCGCTCTGGTCTACATGCCTAAGAAGACTCCAACCAAAAACCTCGCGCCTTCCCGAATCGAACACAGCCACGCGCCATTCCCAAATCGGTGCACTCACGCCGCCGCCGCTCGACTCGCCTTCAGTTCGCCGCCGCTCGCCGCGCTGCGGGATCAGGCAATATCCTTCCCGGAAGCCGCAGCATCGCGCTCACCGTCTCCGCTGGAACCGGCCGCGAAAACAAGTACCCTTGCCCGAAGCGGCAGCCCAGTTGCCGCAGCAGCGCATACTGCTCGCACGTCTCGATGCCTTCCGCCACCACGTCCATGCCCATCACGCGCGCCAGTTCCACAATGGTGCGCACAATCTGCAGCGGCTGTTCCCCCTCCGTCATGCGCATCACAAACGAGCGGTCGATCTTCAGCGCGTCGAAGGGCAGTGTGTGCAAATGGTTCAATGAGCTGTAGCCCGTGCCGAAATCGTCCATCAGCAGCGAAACTCCCAGCCGGCGCAAGCTGCCCAGCACCTCCATCGCCGTGCCGGGATCGGGAATCAAACTCGACTCGGTCATCTCCAGGCCCAGTTGCTGGCTTGAAATGCCCGACCTTCGCAACAGCGCTTCCACATGATCCGCAAGTCCCTGGCGCGAAAACTGCCGCGCCGAAAGATTCACGCAAACGCGTGGCGCCGCCCGATCGGGATCTTCCGCGTGCCACTGCCTGATCTGGCTGCATGCTTCCGACAATCCCCAGTCGCCAATGGGCAGGATGAGTCCTGTCTCCTCGGCAATCGGAATAAAGTCCATCGGCGGAATCAGACCGCGATCCGGATGCTGCCACCGTATCAGCGCCTCAAGACCCACAAGTCGCCGCGTGCCCAACTCCACCTCCGGCTGATAGTACAGCACGAATTGCTGCTTTTCCAGCGCCTGCCGCAGGTCCGATTTGCGCGGCCAGATGCCCGTCACCGCCTCGGCCGTGCGCTCTTGCCGCATGCGGTGCCCATTGAACGCTTTGCGCAGCCTGCGCAACTCCAACTGGCCGGCGGCGATATCCGCCAGGCTCTCCAGCATGCGCAACTCGGTTACCGCCATGGGCCGCCGCGCCTGACAGGAATAAATAGTCAGCACGCCCAGAATCTTCCCATCGGAAGTGCGCACCGGCGCGCTGGCAAACGATTGCGGATCGAGCCGCCGCAACGGCAGCCGCCGCTCTCTCAAATCTGGATCGTCATTAATGTCCGAAACCACCACAGAACCGTCCTCGGCATGCACGCGCTCGAAGATCGATTGCCTCCGCGGCAACTCCCGCACCGGCTCGCCCCAATAGGACTTGATCCATATCCGGCTCTCGTCGGCAAAACCAAGCAATACCGTGTCGGCTTTAAAATACTCGGCGGCCAGACGGGTGATAGCGTCAAAGTTTGACTCCGGCGCCGTGTCCAGAATCCCGGTTGAGATCAATGCTTCGAGTCTCGCGTCTTCTTCCTGTCGCTCGACTTTGCTGATCGCGAGTTCTGCTTGTGCCATTGTCTTCTCCATGGCCCGCGAAATCCCAACCGGCTCTCCAAAGGAATGAGAATCCACCCTGGGATCGTTCTCGCCGGGATGCAGTGTGCGCGCTGGCGCGGTTCGCTTGCCTCTCCCGCAATAACAGCGCAGGATGACTGGGCCGGCGGCTCGCTTCAGGGCATTGCCACTGATTTCGTATCTCTTTTATCGGAAGGGATTCTTAATCCATCAGGTTACGCATGGACATCCGCCTTTGGGTACGCGTTACCCTTTGCGAAGCGCAGCTGCGGTTACTTCTGTTTGCTGGGTTGTCCTGTTTCGGTCCAAAGAAACGTAAGCTGATCCGCTCCGTCCTCAATCTCCTGGCCCACGCTCACTCCGGACGAGTGTCCGCCGGCCACACTGTAATGCAGCAAAATTGGCCGCCCGCTCGACGAATCCGCCTGCAACAGCGCCGTCATCTTGCGCGCATGCAGCGGATCCACGCGCGTGTCGCTCGCTCCGGTAAAAAAGAACACCGCCGGGTAGGCCGTGCCCTTTTTCACGTTCTGGTACGGCGAATACTTCAGCAGATATGCGAATTGTTTCTCGTTGTCCGCCGATCCGTATTCCGTCGTCCAAAGCCGCCCTTCCTCGAACTTCTGGTAGCGCAGCATGTCGAGCAACGGATAGCCGCACTCCACTGCCGCAAACAAATCCGGCCGCTCGGTAATCGACGCGCCCATCAGCAGCCCGCCATTCGACCGGCCCATGATGGCAAAATGCGCCGCCGACGTGTACTTGTTCGCAATCAGGTATTCCGCTGCGGCGATCCAGTCGTCGAAAACATTTTGCTTCTTCTCAAACATGCCCTGCTCGTGCCAGCGCTCGCCGTACTCGCCTCCGCCGCGCAGGTTCGGCAGCGCAAACCATCCGCCTCGTTCCATCCACTCGGCATACACCGGCCTCCATTCCGGCAACATACTCACTTCGAATCCGCCGTAGCCGGTCATCAGCAGCCGTTCCGTCCCGTCCTGCTTCAACCCTTTCTTCCCTGCAATGTACATCGGCACGCGCGTGCCGTCCTTCGACGTGAAGAAAACCTGCTTCAGCTCATACTGGCTGCTATCGAACGGAACCTTCGGCTGGGCAAAGACATCCGTCTTGCCGGTCTGCGTGTCTAGCCTGTAAATCGTAGGCGGCGCAATGTACGACTCGAAGCTGTAAAAGCCGTAACGGTCCGTGCTGCGGCCTCCCACCGCAGTTGCCGAGCCAATGCCGTCATACGGCGCCATGCCCGCCGCTTTCCCGTCCAGCGTATAAACCGCCGTCTCCGTCTTCACATCGTTGAGCCGCTTCACATAAATCTTGTTGCCCACAATATTGAAGTCGTCGATCACATTCTTTTCTTCGGGCACAATCGTGGTCCACACATCCGGCAGAATGCCCGGATCGGCCTTCAGAATCCTCCCGTTGGGCGCTTTGTAGTCGGTCTTCACGTACCACGCACCCTTTGCGTAAATCGCGGTAAACCGCGACTCCATGCCCCAGATCAACACATCGAAAAATGAATTCCTCTTGGTCAGGTCGCGAAAAACAATGTCCACGCGCTTCGCCGGTACGCCGCGGTCCACCTCGACCACCAGGTAGTGCGCGTCGTCGGTTACGTAGGCATTCAGCAGGTCGCTCGGGCCCAACTCTTCACCGCGAAACTCCTTGCCGAACAGAAGCGGGTCATGCGAAATCCGCTCGCCCCACGTATGTTCATACAGCAACGATCCCTTCGCATCCATGCGCGAGTAAAAAAGCCCGTGCCCGTCGGGAGTGAAGCATACCGACTGGTAATTGGCCTTCGGCAGCTCATCCATCATCGCTTTTCCCGTCTTCACATTGAACACGTGCACCGTGGTCTCGTCGGAGCCGCCCTCGCGCACCTCGTACGCCACCAGGGTTCCGTCGCGCGACACGTCGTCCAGATTCACCGATGTGTTGGGATCTTTGCTGAACTGCGCCGGATCGACCAGCCGCTTGTCTTTCTCCGTCCATCCGTGGCGCACGTAGATCGAGGACTGATCCTCACCGGCCAGCAGCTTCTCAAAGAACAAATCGTTGCCCCGCGCGATCGGCAGCGTCCAGCTCGTCACGTGCTCCAGTTGGTCGAGATCGTCGGCATTCTGCGAGCGGATGCGCGCCTGATCCATGTAATGCGCCGTGTAGGCGTTCTCGGCGTCTATAAAATCTTTCGTCTGCTGGCTCTGCGCATTCTCCAGCCAGCGGTAGTTGTCCACTACCTTGGTGCCGAAATAATCGTCCGTAACAGGCGTCGCCTGCACGTCGGGCGGCGCCGGCAGCGTAATTCCTCCGCGCCCGTGAATTGTCTGGCCTGCCGCCATCGATCCCAGCCACAGCATCACTCCAATACCAACAAAAAATCTCATGGCAACAGCATACAAGTTGCTGCGGAGTGACTCCCACGCGCAACCATTATTGAGTTTGAAGCTATCGTAAAAGGGCACGGCTTCAGTCGTGCCGCTAAAGCCCAGAATAGCGGCAGGCTTTAGCCCCGGAGGAACGGTCTTCCTCAAACCGGCCCGCCACCCGGCGCCGGCGTCATTTGTGTAGCGTAGCCATTTTGGCTACGATGGTTGCAGGAGGCAATCGATGCGCCAGGTATCGCTCAGAGAATTTCGCACTCGCGGAGCCAAGGCATTGGGCGCCGTGCCTCACGGCGAAACGGTGCTGCTCGCAGGCCAGCAGGGACCCGCATATTTTCTCATTCCCGTCTTCGGCGATGTGGCCGCCGAAGATAAGGAGTTGCGGCGCGCCATGGCAAAGTCCAGCTTGCGCCGAAGCTGGCGTCGTGCGGAAGCATCAGGCCTGGATCAGACCAGCGACGAGGCAATCGTTCAGGAGATTGGCCGGCTTCGTACCGCGCGGAAGCGTGGCAAGTCCGGCGGCTCCGCAGGCAAGTCCTCACCGGCAGGGCGATCGAAAAAATGAGGCTGGCCGTCCTCGACACCAACATCATTGTCTCCGCCGGCATCAAGCGTGAAGGGGCGCCGGCAACCATAGTTATGGATTGGGTGCTCGATGGGCAGGTGCAGGTCGTCACCTGCCCGGCAATCGTGGATGAATATCGTGAGGTCGTCCGGCGGGCAAAGTTTCTCCGCCACCGTTTCCCTCCACTTTGGCTGGAATTCCTGATTGCCGAAAGCATGCAACTTCCTGATCCTGCAGATTGGGCCCATCCGCTTCCGGACTCGCGGGACGCGCCGTTTCTTGCCCTGGCGCATAGGACAGGCGCATGGCTGGTGACAGGGAACATCCGCCACTTTCCCAGAGAGGCGCGATCCGGTGTTACTGTTTTGTTGCCGGCCGACTATCTTGCGCACCTCCAGGGCCGCGCTTATCCCCGCTAAAATCGTCTGCAATGGGAAGCTCGCCCCCAACCCAGCCCTCCATCCCACCATCGCCCCGCGCGCGCTCGCGGTGGGCGCGATTTCTGGGCGCCTTCCATCCCAACCACGCGCACAGCGTCTTCTCCGCCACCGTAGTCCTCATGGTGTCCACGTTTCTCTCGCGCATCATTGGGCTGGTGCGGGTCAAGTACATCGTCTGGCTCTTCGGTCGCGGCGCTCAAGCCGACGCGTTCAATGCCGCCTTCGTCCTGCCTGACATGATCTCGTACTTCCTCGTCGGCGGCGCTGCCTCCATCGCCTTCGTCACCATCCTCACTCGCTACCGCGAACAGGGCCGCGAAGCCGAAGCCCAGCGCTCGCTCTCCGTCATTCTCACCACCATGTACCTGGTGCTGGGCGCGGCCATCGTGCTGGCAGAGATCCTGGCTCCCTGGTACGTGCGCTGGTGGTTCAATGGATTCGACCCAGCCAAGGCCGCGCAGTGCATCCTGCTCACTCGCATTCTGCTGCCCGCGCAATTGTGCTTTTTCGCCGGCGGCGTCTTCGGCTCAGTTCTTCTCGTACGAAAACAGTTCAGCGTTCAGGCCGTGGCGCCCATCCTCTACGGCCTCGGTCCCATCGTCGGCGGCCTGCTGCTCGTCAAGCGCATCGGCGTTTCTTCGCTCGCCCTGGGTACGGTAGCCGGAGCCATCCTCGGACCGTTTCTCCTCAACTGGTTCTTCGCTCATCGCGCCGGCACGCGTTATCAATTCAAACTTGACTGGCGCGACGAAGGTCTTCGCGAATGGGTGCGGCTGTCTCTTCCGCTGATGGCCGGCGTCTCGCTCGTAACCGCCGACAACTGGATCATCGCCCACTTTGCCTCCAGCACCGGCGGCGCCGTCTCGCTCATGAGCTACGCCAAGCAACTCTTCGCCGCGCCCGTGGCCATGCTGGCCCAGGCCGCCAGCGCCGCTTCCATGCCCTTCTTCGCCAGTCTCTGGACCCGCGACCGTCACTACGAATTCGCTACCAACGTGGCCGACTCCGTCTCGCGCGTGGCGGCGCTCGGCTTGCTCTGTGCTTCGGGAATGGTGGCGCTGGGTGCGCCGGCGATCGACCTCGTCTTTACCGGCGGGCGCTTCTCAGCCACCGACGCGCGCCAGTGCGGCCTCTACTTCGCCATCTTCGCCGTCTCCATGTTTCTCTGGTCGGCGCAGGCCGTCTACGCGCGCGCCTATTACGCCGCTGGAAACACCTTCGCGCCCATGGTTGCGAGCACTATCGTTACTGCGGTCTCACTGCCCATCTACAGCGCGCTCTACCACTGGCGCGGAGCCACGGGTCTCGCACTCGCCTCCGATGCCGGCATAGCACTGCAAACCCTCACCATCGCCATCCTTCTGCATCAGCGGCGCATGGTTTCGCTCGCCAGCCTGGATTATGTCGAGATGGGTCGCTGTCTGCTGGCCGCTTTAACGGGTGGAGTCAGCGCAAATCTTGTCGCCCGGGGAGTCGCCGCACTCTTCCGCCACTTGCCGGCCGTGGCCTCTCTTCACCACGCCCGCCAATGGACAGACGCAGTAATCCTGCTCGCCGGCGTCGCCGTGTGGGCTCTCATCGCCCAATGGACTCTTGAAAAATCCGGCTCCGCCTTGCCGCACGTCGTCCTGCGCCGTCTGGGCCTGGGCTGAAATTCCCCACGCCTCGCGCACAAACACAAAAGCGCCCTCGACCTGCAAAGGCGCTCTCGTGAGCAAAGTCGTGCGTTTCAGCGTTTACTGGATCGGCTTCGGTGGCTCGGGCATCGAAGTCATCGCAACCTGCGCCGGAGCCGCCGGCGAATGCGCTTGCGCCGGCTTCGCGTCGGGTTTGCGGATATCGATCCCGCCCTTGAAGAACGCGCCATCCTCAATGCTGATGCGCGCCGCGGAAACATCGCCGCTCAACGCGCCTTCGGCACGGATATCGACGCGGTCCGAAGCTGACACGTTGCCCTTCACCTTGCCCATCACCACCACTTCGCGTGCGGTCACGTTGGCGCCCACTTGGCCGTTGCGACCGATGGTCACGCGGTTTCCCGGCAAATTGATCGCCCCTTCCACCTTGCCGTCGATATACAGCGACTCCGTGCCCGAGATCTCTCCCTTTACAAACAGACCCTTGCTGATCACGGCCTGGTCGCCCGCGGGTGCTCCCATGCGGTTTGCGGACTCGACGCTCGGTGTTGCATGCGCGGGGGCTTGCGCTTCCGGGCTGGGGGTGCCACGTAACGGCTCGCTTTGACTTGGTTTCCACATTGCGCTCAATGTACTTTCCTTTTCTGTCCAATCAGGACTGGGGATTTGCCAAGGCAAGGCCAGTGGCTCGAACCCAAAAGTTAAAGAAGATAACAGGCGTCGCAATCGTCGCGCGCCACAATTGCCTGCAGCCCAAATCCGGCAAGCTGCTTTCCCATCTCTCCCGGATCGGCCGTCTCCCACATTCTACGGCAAACTGCGGCTTCCCGTGCCATCTCTAAGCCGCCAACTGCTTGAAGAAGAACCTTTCCGTGCCCCATCCATTCTGTCATTCTGAGCGAAGTCCGCCAAAGCGGACGCAGTCGAAGAACCTGCTTCTTGAAATCAATGGGCGAATGGGTGCGAAAGCACGAGCCCCAGCGGAACCATTTCGCGCGGTTAGGAACTTGGGGTGCCGTCTCCTTGCCTTAATCTTGGCGTATGACCGATCGTGAACTGGTGGCGCGCATCGCCGCCTCGGCGGGACGCAAGGCCGGCTACAAGCAGTTGATCCGCGAGTTAGGCCTGGGCGGCGGCCGCGAGCGTCGTCTGCTCCTCGAGCAGTTGGCCCGCCTCACCCTGCGCGGCCAGCTTCTACAACTCGATCGCGAGCATTGGAGCCTTCCCAGCGCACCGTCCCGCGCGGGCTCCGGCCCGGGTTCAAGATCCTCCGACAACCTCCTCGCCGGACGCCTCGATCTGCATCGCGACGGCTACGGCTTCGTGCGTCCCAATCGAAAATCCGGTGCGCCGGGGCCGGCGGCAATTGAAGACATCTTCATCCCGCCCAATGAAATCCGCGACGCCATGCAGGGCGACCAGGTCCTGGTCGAAATCGACCCGCCCAAAGCCGACGGCCGCATGTCGGGCCGCATCGTTAGGGTTTTGGAGCGCGGCAACCCCACAGTCGTCGGCACGTTTCACTACGCTGACCCGGGTCGCGGTCACCGGCAAAACGTCGTCATTCCCTTCGACGAGCGCATGACCCAGCCCATCGTCATTCCTCCCGGCGCAGAGATCCCTCTCGGCGTGGAAACAACTGCCCCGTGCCCCATCCATTCCGGATCAGCCGCGGCGGATACGGAATGGGTGGGAAAGCACAACTCTCCGCATCGGGTCTTTGGCCGTGAGGCACAATCCCGCCCAAAACCCGAGCGCCCGCAAGACGGCGAAATCGTCGACGTCGAAATCACCAGTTGGCCCACGCCCACGCGCCCTCCCATCGGCCGCGTCATCGAAATTCTTGGTTCGCCTGACGATTTCGGCGTCGATGTGGAGATGATGATCCGCAAGCACCAGTTGCCGCGCATCTTTCCCGGGCACGTCCTTGCCGAGGCTCGATCAGTCGCTAATTTCGACCAAGAGGCTGCCGCCCGCAGGGCCGCCGATTTCCGCGAACTGCCCATCGTCACCATCGACGGCGAAACCGCCAAGGATTTCGATGATGCAGTCCTGGTGCGTGAAAGCGCCCACGGCGCCGGCTTCGAGCTGCAAGTCCACATCGCCGATGTAGCCGAGTACGTCCAGCCCGGCTCCGCCCTCGATCTCGAAGCCCGTCTGCGCGGCAACAGCGTTTATTTCCCCGATCGCGCCATCCCCATGCTGCCGCAGGAGCTCTCCACAGACATCTGCAGCCTTCGCCCGCACCAAGACCGCCTCGTCCTCAGTTGCATCATGCAACTCGATGCCGCCGGCCGCATTGAAAGCTACGAGATCGTCGAAGGCGTCATCCGCTCCGCCGCCCGCATGACCTACACAGAAGTCCATGCGATTCTCGATGGCGACGCCGAAACCCGCGCACGCTACTCCGCGCTCGTCCCCGCATTTGAGAGGATGAAGCGTCTCGCCGTCCTCATGAACCTGCGCCGCGAAGAACGCGGATCCATCGATTTCGACCTTCCCGAGCCTGTCATCGAGTTCGACGAGCACGGCCAGATGCGCGGCGTTACCCGCTCCGAGCGCACCTGGGCCAATCGCCTTATTGAAGAGTTCATGCTCGCCGCCAACGAGTGCGTTGCCATCTGGATTGAAGATCTCGGCGTCCCCTCGCTCTACCGCATCCACGAGAAGCCCGAACCGCGCCGCGTCGTCCAGTTTGAAGAACTCGCCGCGTCCTTCGGTTATTCTCTCGGCCTTGGACCGCTGCCCGTAAAGCGCATACAAACCCGAGGCGAGCGTCGCGACTCCCACGGCCGCGGCCGCAATCCGCGCCAGCATGAGGTCCCGGAAGACATCCTCGTCACGCCGCGCATGTATCAAAAGCTCGCCGCGCGCATCGAGGGCAAGCCGGAAGAGCGCATTCTCAGTTATTTGATGTTGCGCTCACTCAGCCAGGCGCGCTACTCCGAAATCAACGAAGGCCACTTCGCGCTAGCCGCCCCCACCTACACCCACTTCACCTCGCCCATCCGCCGCTATCCCGACCTCATCGTGCACCGCATTACCAAGGCCCTGCTTCGCGCCGGCGTCTCTGGCCACCGAACCGTGACCGAGGCCCGGCTAGCCTCGCCCTGGTCGCATCCCAACGATGCCGGCCACGCACGATTCGCGGCTTCCCACCTTCAAAACAAATCCGTGGTGCCCCCGGTCCCTCGCACTTGGGAACCGGGGAAGGGAAGCCAACCCTCCGCCACACCCCCCATCCCCGAGCCCGAACTCGCCCAGATCGCCGACGAAACCAGCCAAACCGAGCGCCGCGCCGCCGAAGCCGAGCGCGAGCTCGTCGAGTGGAAGAAAGTCCGCTTCATGCAGGACCGAGTAGGCGAAGAATTCGCCGCCCTCGTCCTCAACCCCGCCAAATATGGCCTCTTCGTCGAGCTCACCGATCTCTTCGTCGAGGGCCTCGTCCCCATCGATACGCTGCGCGGCGACCGCTACACCTGGCGCGAGAACACCCACGAAATCATCGGCGAGCGTACCGGCCGCCGTTTCCGCGCCGGCGATCGCGTCCAGGTGATTCTCGATCGCATCCTCGTCCAGGAGCGCAAGCTGCAGTTCGCGCTGGTCGAGGAAGAGCTTCCTCTCACCGGTCGCAAGCCCGCGCCGCCCTCATCCAAAGCAAAGAAGCGCGCCAGGAAAGAAGCCCGGCACGGCAAGAAACCGCAGAAGCGCCGCGGCCGCCGCTAGAGGTCCAACTCCCTGCAATCAGAGGGGGGGAATGCGTGCCTACTTGTTCGCCTGCTGTTCCGCCAGGTTTCCGATCACCGGCAGCTTGAACCGCTTGCCCTGCGACGCGTTGAACACGCATGCGAGCCACACCGCAAGCCAAAGCAACTCGATCAGTCGCCATGCGGCCAAATGCAGCAAGGGCGAGAACATGAGCGCAAACACCAGCACGAAACCCAGCACCAGGTCCACCGCAACGGCTGCGACGAACAGCAGGATCGATTGCCAGGCGTGGAAGCGTATAGAAGAGCTTTTGTTGTACGGCTCCACGGACAGAAAGAAGACCGCCGGGATAAACGTGAGGTACGCGATGGCGCCGGCGGCATTGTCCGAGAGCCCTGAAGCGCCTTCTGTTGCATTTGAATCGGCCATAGCATTTCCTTTCAAAGAAGGAATCGCGTGCGGAGAGTGATGTTTCACTGCTGTGCTTGGCCCTGGCATCGGGGAATTCAGCCTTTGAAGCCACGGACCGTGAATGGGGTGGAGATAGAACAATCTGCTGCCCTTCCACTTGTCAAGAGAATTCCTGCGCGACCACGCGCAACCAGGTTCGTAGCTGGCCACGCCCGTGACGGCACGATCAGACGTCACACACAAAAACGGCCTCCATGCGGAGGCCGTTTTTGCACGCCGTTCTGGGGGAGGGTTACCGGTTAGCCTGCTTTTCTGCCAGTCCGCCAATGATCGGCAGCATAAAGCGCTTGCCGTTGAATGCGCTCACGAACACGATCACCAGCACCACAAAGAACGCGAGATCCACCAGTTGCCACAGCGTCAAGGTCAGGAAGATGACCGTCGGAACCATGTTTTGTACCACCTGGATCAGAATGTGCGCCACCGCCCACGCCACATAAAAAAAGATCGACTGCCACGCGTGGAAGCGAACAAACGAACTCTTCTTGTAGGGATCAACGATCAGGAACACGATTGCCGGAACGATCGTGATGTAGCAAAGGCCGCCGGCGGCGTTGTCAGACAGGCCAGATACCTGAACATCGGTTGTATTCACATCGGACATGGTTGCTCCTTTTAGAGACGGGACCGTTCGTTCTGAGCTTGCTCAAAATCCGGCTGCTATCGCCAGGTAGATCAAGCACAATACGATTCTTGTCCTCATCGAGAGCATCCGTCTGGTCCAATTTGCTCAGGCCGCGCCGCAGGCAACTCCATCGCCAGACGCACGCATCCCAAGCCAACCGCCGCAATGTCGGCCCCTCCCACCATCCGTTTACAATGGCATCTGGGAGTATTTCTTCGCATGGCGCACATGGTCTTTTGCGTTCGCAACAAAAAAGAGATGGAGGGGCTCGACGAGCCTCCCTTCGATTCTGAGTTTGGCCAGAAAATCTACAAGAACGTCTCCAAGGCAGCGTGGGACGAGTGGCTCAACCACCAGAAGATGCTGCTCAACGAGTACCGCCTGCAGCCTTGGTTGCCCCAGGCGCAGCAGTTTCTCGTCGAGCAGATGGAGCAGTTCTTCTTCGGCTCCGGCTCGACCCTGCCCTCGGAATACGTGCCGCCCGAAAAGTAGACCCGCGCGAGAATTCGCTGAAAATTCGAGTTCTGAGGAGCGAACGCGAAAGGGCACGACTTCAGTCGTGCCGAAGCCGCCGCAAAATCCATGTGGGCTTTAGCCCCTGATCCTTTTGTATCGGCTGTTCAATCGGCTTTGCGTGACCCGCAAAGCGATCCCGTCTATTTCGTTTGCCCGCTATTGATGTTCACCACCAGGCTCGACACGTTCACCGGCTCAAAGTCATCCAGGATGATGCTCGACAAGCAGCTCAAGTCCTCATCGTTCCAGCGCGCATCCGGCGTGCCGATCAGCCCTCCGCTCATTCCGTTGTCCGCCAGGATGATTCCGTAATTGCGGAATCCGGTGATAATGATCGCCGCCTGCGGACTTTTCGCTGCGCATGCGGGCGTCGGCACCGACGCCTTCAGCCGGTAAATCTCGCCGGCAGGGCCTGTCATCGGACAATTTGAAGGCGGTTTCGCCTGCGAAATCTCCTGCCCCGTCGGAATCGCACTGCTGCCATTAAAGCAGGCGCCCGTTCCTGCTGTTTCCCTTGCAGGCCACACCCAGTAATTCAACATGTGGTTGAGCGTGAATCGAATGGGATGCCGAACCGTTCCGTTCGGCGCGCTGGGCGTACCCGTTCCGATCACTTCGTCGGCGTTCACCGTCAGCGGCGCAATCGGCAGACCCGCCGCATCCGACGTGCCTTTTCCATCCGGGTTCAGCGCATCCGAATCCACATCCGGCCACAGTGCGTTCGAAGAATCCTTCCAATTCCCGCTGCCATAGATTGCCTCCCACATCTCGTAGAGAGCAGCATGGCCTCCGTTGCTTCTTTCCACGTAAACCAGTACGTGCCGATCGAAGGCCGAGCTGCTCGTACCCTCCACCGGCGCGTAGGCCGGAATCGGCCCTGCTTTGAAATACGACTGATACTGGGTCGTCGCCACCGGCACATTCGGCTGCTTCGCGGGAACCTCGATCATCGGCACCCCGTTCGGAAACGGAGCCAGCGATCTGTTCCCGAAGAAGGGGCGGATGTGCGCGGGCAAATACGCTTTGTACATGGGCGCCGCCGGCGAGGTATCTATCGGCAGGTTCGTCGTGGCCGCGTCCACGCGATGGTGGAAGATCGAATCCGGTGGAAAGATGCTGGCCGCGAAGGCGTTATTGCCGTTAATGGCAAAACTCACATCCCCCTCCGCCTGCGCGCCCGTCGAGTCGGTCACCACGATCTCCGTCGTGTACGCACCCTGCCCGCCGATGATTGCGGCCGTGATCCCTCCTGTGGCCGGGTCCAGCGTCATGCCTTCCGGAAGCGGAGGAAACTTAGGGCCCGTGCCCACCGAAAATTTGTACGGCGGTTTGCCCCCTCCGGCCTTAATGGTGCAACCGGAATATGCCGTGAGCTGCGTCCCGTCCGGACAACTCGTCGTAGTAATCACCAGTCTTCCGCTCACCCGCTCGGCCGCCACGCGCGTCTTCGCCCACAACTGCGACGAAAGGAACCTCTTTGCCATCGCGCGTAAATGCACCCGGCCCCTCAAACCCACAAGCCCTATGCCGAGGATGAGAAGAACTCCGCATGCGCCAACTGCCACGCCCAAAAAGAATTGCCTGCGCGAGCCGCCCGCTTGTTTGGATGAAGAACGGGATGTACGATCCGAGTCCACCAGCTACCCCCTCATCGTTTGAGCGAGCCATGTTCACAAGCTCGATGTCATCGCGACAGCGGGACCTCGAATGTCAGAAAGGAATGAATTGGTCGGGACGGGGAGATTTGAACTCCCGACCCCTCGCACCCCAAGCGAGTGCTCTACCAGGCTGAGCCACGTCCCGACACAAGGCAAACCGGTCCGCTACTGCGAACCGGTTTCAGGGGTCCACAGATAGTCTACACCGGGCCCGCCGTTCATCGCCCAGCGCCGCCCCAACTTGGCTCTCACACCAAAGCCGCGCGGTACCGCTCTGCCTGCGTCGCCAACAATGCGCTCAACGCCGAAGCGCTCATCGCCTTTGCATACAGCCATCCCTGGGCGGCGGCGGCGTCAGCCCGCACATCGTCTTTGCGCCCAGCTCCCTCAATCCCGTGGAAGAGGACCCGCGCATCAACACCAGCGAAGCCTCACAAACCGGTCTTTAGCCGATTGAAATTCTGGAGCTCTGCAAGGCTCGGTTGCCCATCGAGGCGCCCGCGTCGGCTCTGCGCTTTCTGCGCGCTCGTCCCGCGAATGCTCCGCCTCGCTAAGTCAAGCATTTGCTTCATCCCGGTGTTCCGAGCGCCGGAACACGGTCCCTCGATTATTTGCATGGGAGACCGAAATCGATATATTGTGAAGTATCAATCCATTTTTCGAGAGATGGCTGCAATCGGCCTATGCAATCGGGTGCGAAGTCCTCTTTGAATAGTTGCTTCGCCTCCACCCTGGCCGGATCGCCGCTGCCTTCGTCTTCCTTGAATGGTGCGCGAAGCAGAGAGGTGTTTCGATGGCGCTCAATCAGCAACTCTACGATGCGGTTTTAAACGGCGACGCCAAAAAAGCGCACGCCGCCACGGTCGCGGCCATTGCCGAGGGCGACGCGCCCATGGAACTCATTCAGGAATCCATGGTTCCCGCCATGAAAGAGGTCGGCCGCCTCTTCGAGTGCGAAGAATACTTCGTTCCCGAGCTTCTGCTCGCCGCTCGCGCCATGAAGAGCGCCATGGAATTGCTCAAGCCGCTGCTCGTTGCCTCCGGCCAGAGGATGGCGGTCCGCGTCGTCATTGGCACGGTCAAAGGCGACCTGCACGACATCGGCAAAAACATCGTCGCCTCCATGCTCGAGGGCAGTGGCTTTGAAGTCATTGATCTCGGTACCGACGTCTCGCCACAAAGCTTCGTCGCCGCCGTCGAACAGCGCAAGCCGCATGTGGTTTGCATGTCGGCCCTGCTCACTGTCACCATGCCGGCCATGAAGACCACCATCGACGCGCTTCAGACCGCTGGTCTGCGCACCCAGGTCAAGGTGCTCATCGGCGGCGCGCCCGTCACTTCGCAATACGCCAGAGAAATCGGCGCCGACGGCTACAGCGAAAACGCCAACGCCGCGGTCGGCCTCGTCAAAAATCTTTTAGCCGGAGAAGCCGCCTGACAAACACCCGGACCAATCGAGATCTGTTTCTCCGCTTCGCCGCCCAGGGCATGCGCATGCCCGTAGGCGCTGATCTCGTTTTGCACGAAGAGCCTGACCCGGAATCCGTTCGCAACATCGGCCCCGCTCTCGGCCGCGTCATCGAGCGCACGGCCCGCCGCTGGAATACGCCTCTCGCTATTCCTCTCATGGATCTGCGCCTCGAAAAGTTCGATCTTCTCGCGCGCATCGGCGTCTCCGCCAGGGATGCGGACGCGTTTCATTTCACCGCGCCACTCGATGACCCGACACTCGCCACTCTCTGCGCCGCAGTTGCCGGCTCCAGTTGTCCCGGCAGCACTGCCCGCGACGAGGCCCTCCAGTACATTGCCTCCATCCCCGGCCTTTTTCCCATTGGCATGGCCATCGGCCCGTTCTCGCTGGTCACGCGCCTCATGGCCGATCCCATCTCTGCCGCCGCCATGGCCGGCCGCGGTCAAGCTCCCGAGGACTCTGAGGACGTGCGGATTCTTTTTCAGTGCCTCCAGGTCGCTGAGGCCGCGATCCATCGCTCCGTGCGCAGCCAAATCGCTCATGGCGCGCGCGCCATCATGATCTGTGAGCCTGCGGCCAACACATCCTTCCTCTCCCCGCGCCAGCTCAAATCCGGCTCCAGCATCTTCGAACGCCTCGTCATCGAACCCAATCTGCGTCTCAAGGCCGTCCTTGACAAGGGCCCTTGCGATCTCATCTTCCATGACTGCGGCGAGCTCATCGATCCCATGGTCGAAGCCTTCGCGCATCGCCTTCATCCCGTCATTCTCAGCCTCGGCGGCTCGCGCAAGCTCTGGGAAGACGCGCGCCTCGTGCCCGGCGACGTCGTCCTCTACGGCAACCTTCCGACCAAGTCTTTCTATTCGGATGGCGCCATGCCGATTGAAGAAGTCGTGCGCCGCACCGGAGAGTTGCTTGCGAACATGAAGGCCTGCGGCCATCCCCACATCCTCGGCTCCGAGTGCGACGTTCTTTCTGTTCCGGAAGCGCGGGATACGATTCTGAAAAAAGTGGATGCAATGATGGCCGTCACTGCTCCGGCCGATTTGGCACGATCAAGCTAAAAGCTAAGAGCTGACAGCTGAAAGCTGCTTTATGCATCTCAAACTCATCCACTGCCAGGTCTTCACCCGCGAAGTCGAGCACATCGTCTCCCGCTCCGCGCACACCGTCGACCTCGAATCCATTCCCATGGGCCTGCATTCGCTCGGCGTCGGCATGCGCCCCCATCTTCAAGACCGTATCGACGCGGCCGGCCCGTCCGGCTACGACGCCATCCTTCTCGGCTACGCACTCTGCGGCCGCGGCGCCGAGGGGCTTCGCGCCGGCCGCGCGCCGCTCGTTCTTCCCCGTGCGCACGATTGCATCGGCGTGCTCATGGGCAGCCGCCATCGCTATGCGGAATACTTCCAGGACCATCCCGGCGTCTACTACCGATCCACCGGCTGGGTAGAATTTCAAACTCCCGATCTCAAGCTCGAGCCCGCCTTCCCCGCGCAAAAAAATCCCATGGGCGAGCAAACCACGCTCCAGGAATTCATCGCCAGGTACGGCGAAGACAACGGCCGCTATCTCTACGAGCAGTTCTCCTCCTTCCGCCGCAACTATTCCGGCCTCACCTACATCTCTACCGGCATCGCGGCTGACGAAGCCTGCCGCACTCAGGCGCGCGACGAAGCTGTGAAAGAAGGCTGGGCCTTCGAAGAAGTCCCGGGTTCGCTCACTCTTCTCGACCGCCTCGTGAACGGCCCCTGGGAGGCTGCCGATTTTCTGGTTGTCCCACAAGGTTCTGCCATCCGCGCTACACTCGACGACGGCATCGTGGAAGCCGTATGACTCCCGATCTCGTCCGCATCCGTCTTGAACCGCTCTCCGTCGAGCTCGACCTCCCGCTTGGCGTCTCGCTCGTCCCCGGCCTCGCCGCCCATGGTGTCGAATTCCCTTGCGGCGGCATGGGCGAGTGCAGCGGCTGCCAAGTGCGCGTGCTTTCGGGCTCGCTACCCGTCACTGAAGCCGACGCTGAATCTCTCACTCCCGATCAACTCGCCAATGGTTGGCGTCTCGCCTGTCAGGCCCGCGCACCCAATCTTCCCCACGCCCCGCTCGTCCTCGAGTGCGCCCAGTGGCACATGCAAATCCTCACCGACGACAGCGTGCCTCCCGCGCAGGTCTTTTCTAAATCCAGGAAAATGGCCCCGTGCCCCACCCATTCCGAATCCGCGCCAGCGAATTCGGATGCCTCCTCGCCACAAAGTCAGTCCAAGACCAGGAAAAAAATCGCCATCGATCTAGGCACCACCACCATCGCCGCGCAACTCATCGACGCCGCCGGAAACGTACTCGCCGTCGAAACCGCGCTCAACCCCCAGGCCGCCTTCGGTTCCGACGTCATGAGCCGCATCCGCGCCGCACTCGAAGGCCCCCGCCTTCAGGAAAACGCCCTCACTACAAGCATCCGCGCCTCCCTCGGCCAGCTCGTCGCGCGCCTCGCCCTCGCCCGCGCAGCGCAAGTGAGCGAAGTCCTTCTCGTCGGCAACACCGTCATGCATCATCTCTTCTGCGGTCTCGACGTGGAGCCACTCTCCCACGTGCCCTTCCAGTCGCCGCATCTCGCCGAGCAGCGCTTCACACCGCGCGATCTCGCCTGGGACCTGCCCACCCATTGCGTCATCCGCTTCGCCCGTTGCATCGGCGGCTTCGTCGGCTCCGACATTCTCGCCGGCATCGTCGCCGCTGGCATCGCCAGCAACTCCGATCTCACCGCGCTCGTCGATCTCGGCACCAACGGCGAAATCGCCATCGGCAATCGCCACGGCATCGTCTGTGCTTCCGCCGCCGCCGGTCCCGCCTTCGAGGCCGGCTCCATCCGCATGGGCATGCGCGCCGTCACCGGCGCCATCGCCTACGTCGCCCTCGCCGAGGGCGCTCTCCGCTCCACCGTCATCGGCGACGTCGCGCCGCGCGGCATCTGCGGCAGCGGCCTCGTTGACGCCGTCGCCGCGGGCCTGCGCTCCGCAGCCATCCGCTCCAACGGCCGCATCGCCGACGGCTCAAAGATCTTCCCCGTCGCCCCGCCCGTAGTCCTCTGCCAATCCGACATTCGCGAGTTGCAACTCGCCAAGGGCGCCATCGCCGCCGGCTTCCGCCTGCTCCTCAAACGCCTCGGCGCTGACGCGAGTGCGCTCCGCGCCATCCATCTCGCCGGCGCCTTCGGCAACTACGTGCAAATCGAGAGCGCCCTCCGCATCGGTCTCCTCGAAGCCCCGCACGCCTTCATCCACGCCGCCGGCAACACTGCACTGCGCGGAGCAAAAATGCTGCTCCTCGCCGAAGAACCTCCGCTCCCGACCATCGAACACGTGAGCCTCGCCGCGGACCCCGCCTTCCAGAGCGAGTTCGCCACTTGCATGTCCTTCCCGCAGCCTTCGTAGCGCCATTTCCGCTTGTACCGCCGGTCTCACCCCACCCATGCTGTGTCATCCCGAGCGAAGCGCTTTTCAGCGGAGCCGAGGGACCTGCTTTTGCTTCTGTCTTTGCTTCTCTGCTCACCCACCTCCGCCGTGTCATCCCGAGCGAAGCGCTTTTCAGCGGAGCCGAGG
>Ga0302319_10003790_pt1 | contig 31323 bp, 28 predicted proteins | sample Bog_T0_2_FD_203319 | JGI IMG/M metagenome (GOLD analysis project Ga0302319, IMG submission 203319) | Peat permafrost microbial communities from Stordalen Mire near Abisko, Sweden - Bog_T0_2 | ecosystem: Environmental > Terrestrial > Soil > Wetlands > Peat | place: Sweden: Abisko, Stordalen Mire... | reverse complement strand
CTGCACTGGCTCGTTTCGTCGCGGCTTTTTCTCGATCCCGCCGATCGCGTGAAGCAGGTGCATTCGTTGTGGTTCGACGAGGTGGGCTCGCAGCTGCGGGGCATCGCGAGGTTTCCGCTCGATGCGGGTGAGGTGATGAATGCGCCCAAGGTGACGCATCACTGCCAGGGCGACGGGCAGGCGGAGGAGTTGCGCCTGCTCGGCGTCACGCGCATCAAGCGCGCGGCTCCCGCGGCGCCGGAGGAATATCTGAAAGCGGAGGGGCCCTGCGAGCACCGCGACCGGATGGCGTTTGCAGGCGATCCGGGGCTTCCGTCCGCGCCGAGCGCCAGCGCGCTCGCGGCCATGGATCGTGGCGCGTCTCTCGCTGAATTACGCGCGCTTTCGCGGCAGGAAGTGCTCGACGAGATGCCGGCGACCGAGGTGACGGCTGGCTGGTTGCGGGAGATGCCGACGTCACGCGATCTGATGGCGACTGCGATGGAGCGGCGACTGGCTGCGCCGCGGACGGCGGCGGTTTCACTGCTGGCGCAGGCCGGGTGGGACTTCCCGGAAGCATTCGATTTTCTCCGTCGCGGAGGCCTCGTTCTCGATGCCGCGAGGCTGGTCAAGCTGGTGAACCGGTACGATCGGGCGGCATTGGTGTCCCGCTTGTGGAAACGGGGCTGGCTGGACGTGTACGGAACACCGGAGCAATGGAAGCCGTTTGGAATCGAGGCGCGGCAGATGGTGCCGTTTCCGCGACTGGCTTCGCTTTACCGGAGCTACGCCGCGCATCTCAACGCGGCGAGCTGGGCGCACGACGGGGCGATGGACGAGCGGCCTTTCGAGATCGCGGCGTGCGCGCGGATCTCGCTCAATCTTGAGATTCCCGATGCGCGCGCGTGTTATCCGGATGGCGAGATTGTGTTCGCGGGCGACGAGTCCGCCCTGGAGGCGGAAGCGGAAAAGATCCTGCGCGACCCGAATAAGGCGCTGGCCGCCGGCGGGAAGGCGCGGTCGCGAACGGCGCGCGAACACCTCTGGGAAAACCGGCTGGAGAAGGTATTCGGATGAGTGCGCCGCGCGTTCCCGAAGGGGTGCTTATCCTGAGCAACGATTTTCTCACGCCGTTCGCGAAGACGTCCGACTACCTGGCCGACGCGTTTGAGCGCCGCGGAATCCCGGCCTATGTGCGCGACAACGCCGAGGCGCGCATGCTGACGTTCCTGTGCTCGGACGAGATGGCGCCGAAGCTGCCGCTGGCGCAGGCTGCGGTCATCGCGGCGCAGCGGGAGTTGATCGAGCGCGCGGCGATCGACACGGTCCTCAGCCTGGACCTGAACTGGTTCGTCACGCCCGGCCTCCTGGTCGACGACCCGGCGATCCAGGCGATCCACTCGTTCTGGTTCGACGATTTTCGCAGCTGGGTGACGTCGCCGTTCAATCCCTGCTTCCCGGTTGACGGCGATACATTCCAGCAGCACGTCAAGCATCCGAAGGTGACCCACCATTTCTACGGCAACAGCCAGGCGCAGGAGGCGCGCATGCTGGGCGTGACGCGGCAGCGGATCACGCGGCTGGCCGCGCCGCGCCATTTGCTGGAGAACGACGCACCGTGCCTGCACACCGACCGGCTGGCGTTCATCGGGAACCCCGGCTTTCGCGGCACGCCGCACGACGGCGCGGTGCGGCTGATGGAACAGGGAGCGGAACTGGATGATTTGCGCGCATTCTGCCGCGACGTGATCGTCCAGCAGCCCGAGCCGCATGTCGCGAAATGGTATGCCGAGGAGCCGACGGTGAAGAACCTGCTGGCGGTCGCAACCGAGGCGCGGCGTCGGTTTCCCTACGATCCGGCGCTGCAGATCGTGCAGATGGCGGGGAAACATTACCCGCGCGCGTTTGACTACATGAATGAGAAAGGGTCGATTCTCGACGTGGCGTTCCTCGTCAAGCTGGTGAACCGCTACGACCGGCCGGCCTTCGTGCAGCGGCTGTGGAAGCGGGGTCTTATCGACGTTTACAGCGCGGCCGATGAGTGGGAACCCTATGGCATCCAGGCGCTGCCCTACGTGAACTTCGCCGATCTGCCCGCGCATTACCGGATGTACGCGGCGCATCTCAACGCGCCGAACGCGATCCGCGACGCGACGGCCAACGAAAAGCTATTCGAAATTTCGGCCTGCGGACGGGTGTCGATCAACCTGGACAGTCCCGACCTGCGTTCGTGCTACGAGCCGACGGAGATTCCCATGGTCCGCTCGCTGGAGGCGCTGGAGGCCGCGGCGGAGGAGATCCTGCGCGACCCGGATGCGGCGCTGTCTGCGGGAGAAAAGGTTCGCCGGCGCACGGAGCGCGAGCATCTGTGGGATCATCGCGTCGGGGCGATGCTGGGCGATCCGCCCTCGGGGACTTAGGCGGGCGATTTCACGCTGCGGCCAGCTCGGCCGGTTCCTCGATCCGGGCCGAGGTGCGCTTGAGCTCGGGGATGCACCATTCGCGCATGGCCAGAGCCTTGAGCGTGGGCACGGCGACTTTGGGGCATTGCGCCATGCGGCGCATGAAGGTCTTCACGATGACATCGAGCGGCTGGCCGCTGGATTCGATGATCCAGCGCGTCGTCCCGCACATGTGCCGGCGCTGAGCCTCGCCATCGTAGAGGAAGGAATCCTGGTGAACGCCGTGGTTGCGCACGAAGGCCTGGGGCGTCGGGTTGAAAAGGAGCGGGCCGGAGGCGGAAAGGGCGAAGAGCAGCATGCGATCGTTGTCGAACGTGTTGCCCAGGTCGAAGATATGGGTGGCCTCGCGCAGGGCGCTCGTCCGCGCGACGGTGGTGGAGTAGTGAAAAAGGGTGCCGAGCAGTTCCGCCAGGAGCACATCAAAGCGGGCGACCTTCCACCATGGGGCGAACTTGGGGAAGCTGGCGCCGAACCAGGGGAAGAGGTTGCCATTGCAGTTGAGCATGGACGATTCGTCCGAGACGACAAAGTTCCCGCTGCCGTAACCGGCCGCGTCGGGATTAGCCTCGAGTGCCTTCAATGCGGATTCGATATGGGTGGGCGCCCACCAGTCGTCGTCGTGGAGGATGGCGGTGAAGTCGCTGTCCGGATACTCGTTCATGAGCATCCGCCCGTGCTCGAGGGGCGTGACGGGGGGCGAGCGAAAGTCGTGGGTGATCGGCAGGGAGGGGAAGCGGGCGCAGATCTCCCCGGATTTGCGGGTGCCTCCGTTCTCGGAGACGATGATGCGGTCGATTTTGGCGACGGCGGTCTGGTCCGCGATCGACTGCAGCGCGGTGCGCAGCATCGAGGCGCGATCGGCCGTGGGGATGATGACAGTCAGCATGGGGATATCGCTACCCACCATTTCGGCATTCGGGCGGAAAACCTTACTTTTTCGCGCCGGCCGGGTCCGATACGGAAACGGGCTCCCCTGGAGGGGAGCCCGTTCAGGATCGGAAGTTCCGTCAATGTTAGGGTATTAGCCCTGGCCGTTCAGGAGGCCGAGGAGCGAATTCTGGGAGGCATTCGCCTGCGCCAGCATCGAGGAGCTCGCCTGCACCAGGATGTTATTCCGGGCGAGGGTCGTGCTCTCCGTCGCAACGTCGACATCCGAGATCAGCGAGTTGGCAGACTGCAGGTTCGTCGACTCCGTGGAGATATTCTGCACGTAGAAGTTGAACTTGGAGACGTCTGCATTCACCGAGGCGCGGCGGCTGGTCAGGGTGGTCAGCGCTGTGTTGAGCAGCGAAACCGCACTGGCGGCGGCCGTGGTGGTGCCGATGGTGATGCCGTTGATGCCGAGGCTGGTCGTGTTACCGACCGTGGAGGTCGAGAACGAATCAGTCGTGCCGTTGGAGTCGACGCCCACCGTGATGGTGCCGGTCGCGAACAGGCTCGTTCCGTTGAACTGGGCGCTGGTGGCGATCGTGTCGATCTGGGATTGAAGGGTTGTGAACTCAGTGGCGTAGTTCGCACGGTCGGCCGAACCGAAGGAGCCGTTGGTGGCGCTCTGGGCCAACTCAGCCATACGCTGCAGTTCCTGCTCGATCGTGCTCAAGAAGCCGTCGGTGGTCTGCGCGAATGAAACGACGTCCTGGACGGCCTGGGAGGCCGCGCCGAGTTCGCCGATGCTCGCCGTGATGTTTCCGCTCACCGCAACGCCTGCAGGATCATTGCTCGCGTCGGCCAGGCGGCTGCCCGAGGCCAACTGAGCGATCGATGAATTGAGCGCGTTGGTGTTTTGATTGAGATAGTAGGCCGCGTTAACCGCAGCCGCATTGTAACCGATAACAGACATGGTGGATTTCCTTTCCTGTGCTAGGCCGCGTCATGCGTCCTTCCGGGGTTACCGGACGCCGGGTTTTTATTCAGGACTCCGACCGTCCTGCGACTGACTTTGTGCCAGCGTACTCCACAGATCGGGCTGTCTCGGAAAAACCTGAGGAAACTTTGGGATTTTTTTTGAATGGAGGGGAACCCGCCCCGGGCGTGGCCTGCCGGCAGGGGCGCGGCGAACGTCGTGGAAACGCCTGCCTATAATATAAGGGAGTATTTTCGTGCGCCGGGCGGCTCTTTTATCGAAACGACCCTAAGATTGTCCCCGGGCATTCCGATAGAAAGTGCAAGATGTCTTCTGTCCGCTCACAAGATGAGGATCTGCGCAAGCGGACGATCCTCCTGCGCGAAGTTGCCGAGCACCTGATGTGGGAACTCTCCACGATCTCGAGCCGGAAATGGGAGGACCTGCCGGAACTCAAGCGGAAGAAGGGCGTCATCGCCGACCGCCTGCGGGAATTTGACTGGACGCCGGGACCGATGGATGGCGAATCGCTCGAACTTTTGATGCTGAAGTCGCAGATCTCGGACCTGGAATACCAGTCGAAGCAGAAACTCGCGATGCAGCTTAAAATGGTCCGCCAGCAACTTGACGTTCTGCGCGACCAGAAACAGGGCTGGCTCGACTGCGTGAGCGGTTACGTCCAGAAAACCTCCGACCTGGCGGCAGCCGTATGAGCGCCAACTTTTCCCGCAAGCTCGCCGTGGTGCTCATCATCTGCGCCGTGGTTGGAACTGAGGTTTCGTATCACTTCACGCTGGAATCGCGCTTCGACGCGATCGAGCAGAAGCTGCAGCAGGACAATGTCGCGATGCAGCAGATGCAGGACTCGCTCGACACGCTGGAGTCCTCCAAGACCGCATCGCTTTCAGACCTGAACAAGCAGTTGGCCTCGCTGCAGTCGTCGTTCGAACCGCTGGGCAAGAATTCGCAGGCCCAGGCGGACACGCTGACGCAGCTGCGCCAGCAGATCACCACGCTGCAGCAGGCGCAAAGCGGCCAGCAGGACGCGCAAAAGAAACTTTCCGATTACCTGACGCAGCTTGAGATCAATGTGAAGAAGGCCAGCGCCGAAGCCGAGGCCGCCGCCGCCAAGCCCGCGCCTGCTCCCGTACCGGTACCGGTCGCCCCCCCGCCGATGGCGCCTGCCGCGACGACGAGCGCCGCTCCCGTCCCGCAACCGGTGCCGCTTCCGTCCGCTTCCTCCAGTGACTTGATGTCCTCGCCCGGCGCGGTTTCCCACGCGGCCCCTTACGTGCCCCTTTTGCCGCAGCCTCCCAAGGCCGTGTTGAAGCCAACGGCGCCGAGCGCTGATTCCGCGATGGAACTTCGTCCCGCTGATCCTTCCAACATGGATACCTCGCGGGCTCTCCGGGCTCTTCCGGTCGGCAGCTCGCTTTCGTCGAAGGACTGAGCCGCGCGGTTAAGGCAGTAGGTTGAGGAGCGGAAATGGCGTTCCTGTCCGTCTGAATTGCGACTCGTTCAAAAGCATCGCCGGGGAGCTGGATCGATGCATTATCGATGGTGCATGACTTTGTCTGCCTTCGCAGCAGGCTGCTCCGGCGCCGGAGTGCCACGTACGCGATGGAATCCGATTCCCATTGACGACCATGGCTCTCCTTCGACTGGTTACTTTACTGGCGCTTATCGCGCTCGGGCTGTTGCTGGCGATGCAAGCGCGCGCTGACGAGTCCGCGACGACGTCCGACGGCGGCACGCTCGTTGCGACGCTCAACGGGACGTGGCAGATCGTCCAGGACACGAAGAACGAGGGCGAGGCGGCTGGATGGTTCAAGGGCGATACGTTTCCGTCCGCGCAGGCCAAGCCGATCCAGGTGCCGGGCGTGCCGACGGAGGTCTTTCCCACCACGGCCTGGTGGATGGACAACCCGGACAACGCCTACTGGTACTTCCGGACATTCCCGGTCCAGGGTGCGCCGCAGCCGGGCATGCGCGATTACCTGCGCTTCGGCGCGGTCCGGCAGATCAGCGACGTGTGGCTGAACGGCACGCATCTCGGCAGCCACGGCGGGGGAGAGGATCCCTTCGAGTTCGAGGTGACGAAGTTTCTGAAGCTGGGAGACAACGCGCTGGCCGTGCGCGTGAAGATGAACCTGATGGGAGGCATCTGGCAGGGCGTGACGCTCGTCGCGCAGCCGGACGTCCGGATCATCGATGGCTTTGCCAAGCCGGATGCCAAGGGAAAGAAGATCGACCTCGAGGTCACGTTGGAAAACAACAGCGGCAAGCCTGCTACGGTCGACGTCGCCGCAGCGCTGGGCGAGTTCAAGCCGGCGCGCGCGTTGGGTCAGCAGTCGACGACGGTCACGGCTGTGCCCGGGATATCGACGGCGAATCTCGTCCTGCCGGTCGAGCAGCCGCATCTCTGGGATTTGAACGATCCGTTTCTCTATACGATCAAGATCACGAGCACATGGAAGGATGCGAGCGGCGCCAAGCTCGGCCAGGACTCGGATTCATTCCGCACGGGTTTTCGCGATTTTCGCGTGGTCGATGATTATTTTTACCTGAACGGCCGTCGCATTTTTCCCGCCTCGGCACATGGCAACCAGTACGACGCGCTCTACGGCCAGGGCTCGAGCCGCGACATGAGCCAGTACTACAAGGAACTCGACCAGCTCAAGAAAGCGGATTTCAACATGATGCGCTGCATCATGGCCGCGGCTATGCCCGAGCAGCTCGATCACGCCGACGAGACCGGGATGCTTTATTTCACGGAGCATGAGACCGCGTGGCTGCTGAAGGACCCGGCTCAATTTGGGCGCACGCTGAACCAGGTCGTGCGCCGCGACCGCAATCATCCCAGCCTCGCCATGTGGGGCCTGCTGAACGAGACGCCCGATATGAATATTTATGCGCGGGCGAAAGCCTGGCTGCCGTCGCTGCGTGCGATCGACGACACGCGCCCCGTGTTGTTAAGCAGCGGGCGTTTCGACAACGATTTCAAGACGGGGTCAATCTCCAATACCGGCTCGCAAACGTGGGACGTTCATCTGGGCGGAGAGGATCCGGTCAATCCCAGGCCGACAGGCGCGCTCACGGAATTGGGCGCCTACAAGAACGGCACTGGTGACGCGCACGTTTATCCGTACTATCCGCTCAGCTGGAGTTTTCTCACGGCGTTTTCGAAGGTGGCGCAGGACGCCAAGCCGTTCTTCCTGTCGGAATACGGCGTGAGTTCCGCCTACAACCCGCTGCCCGAGGAGATCGAGATGAAGCGGCTGCAGATTCCCGACTGGGTTTATTCCTGGGACTGGGTCAAGCGCGGCAGTGATGGGATGAGGCGCACGTGGGCGACCTACGGCCTTGACGCGACCTACCCGAACATGAACGACATGATGGTCGACAGCGACCTGTCGGCGGTGCGCCAGCGCAACATCAGCTTCAGCGCGATCCGCGGCAACCCGAAGGTCATCGGCTACAACCTGACCAGCATCGAGGATTTCTGGGGCGCGAGCGAGGGCGTGATGGACAACTTCCGCAACTTCAAGCCAGGGCATCTTGAGATGCTGCGCGCCGGCTGGGCGCCGCTGCGATGGTGTCTCCTTGTCAACCCGACGACCACGTACGCCGATCAGGCGCTGAGTCTGCGCATTTCGCTCGCGAACGAGGATGTGCTGCCGGCGGGCGACCAAGCCGCTACGGTCACGATCAGCGGGCTGGGCGGCGAGGTTTGGAAGCAGGCGTTCACGGTTCACGTCCAGGCGAACGGGCCGCTGGCCTATCCGCTCTTCGACCAGGACGTGACAATCCCGAACCTGGCGCCGGGAAAATACACGCTCAAGGCGATGCTCGACGGCCATGCGAATGCCGCGGCGGACCAGTATGATTTCACGGTCACCAGCCGCGCTGATCTGCCGAAGATATCGGGAGACGTGACCGTGCTGGATGTTCCGCAAAATGTGCGCGATCTGCTGGCGGCGCAGGGCGCGAAGGTGCACCCTTACGCGCCGGACGAGACGAATGATCACGAGACGATCCTGGTTGGCGGCGACTTCAAGGGCGTGGCGGACGTGTGGCGCACGCTTTACGGTCGCGCGGCGCAGGGCGCGCATATCGTCTTCCTCGACGAGAATGTCTTTCACGCGGCTGACGGAGCGAACAAGTGGCTAGCGGTGCCGGCCAAGGGCGGCCAGAACGGCGACCCCGAATGGCTCTATCACAAGGAGACGGTGGCGAAGACGGGGCATCCGATTTTCGCCGGACTGCCGACGAAGCTGATGGATCCCGACGACTACGGCATGATGCTCGCCAACGCCCATTTCTTCGAAGGCACGACGACACCGGACGATACCGCGGCGGTCGCGATCCGTTCCACGCTGGGGAATCACTACGAGTACAAGGACGGCTTCCTGATCGGCACCTACAAGCTGGGCGCGGGGCATTTCACCGTGAATGCGTTCGATTTGCTCGGCACGATCGGCGCTCCCGCGACTGACCGGCTCATGCTCAATCTCGTGCTCGCCGGGCAGGCCGATGCGGCGCCCGTCACGCCGCCGCCGGATGATTTCGCCGCGACGATGGACAAGCTGGGCATCGCCGATCCCGCGCCCGCGCCGCCGCCCGCCCCTCATTGAGCGGGGCGCGGCTGATGAGCGCGCGAGGGAGCAGAAAGACGGGCGCGCGGTGGATTCTGCTGGCTGGCCCGGCGTAGCCCGCCATGCTGACGCATGATGAGGACCGCTGCGCCCATCCATTCGCACTGCTACAACATGATCCTTTCGCTGCTTGAAAGGGAGGTCGCCGTTGGTGAACGGCTGCCGGTGCAGACCGAGCTGGCGGTGCGCTGCCAGGCCAGCCAGGCGACCATCAGCCGGGCGCTGCGTGAGCTGAAAAAAACGGGGCTGGTTGCGGAAGATGGCGAGGGGCTTTGCCTGCGCCGCAAACCGGGCGCGAAGCATGCACAGCCGCCGCCGAGTTCCCTCTCGCGTCGCGACGAGGTGGAGCGACGCATCCTCGCAATGCTGACCGCGGGCGAGCTGAATCCCGGGATGACATTCTCGGAACTGGCGCTGGCGCGAAAATTTGGCGTCACGACGGGGACCGTGCGCGAGGCGCTGCTGCGGTTGGCGCGGCTCGGCATCTTCACCAAGCCCGCGCGGCGGCGGTGGCAATTCGCCCGGCTGAACGAGGAATCGATCAACCACCTGATGGACCTGCGGATGCTGATCGAGCCGTTTGCCTTGAAGAGTTATTTTCGCCGCCGGCCGCGCGAGAAGCAGCCGTTCTCCAACCTGCTGGAACGGACGCGGCAGACCGACAACTTTCGCAATCCCGCGCCCCGGCGGACCTGGCTCGACTGGGACATTCATCGCACGATTCTCGAGGCGTCCGGTAATCCGTTTCTGGTCGAGCACTTCCAGTTCGCGATCGTGGCCACGCAGGTGCAGTGGCATCACTACGGCGACGAGCGGGTCTTTTCCCGGATGGCGCGCATCGGGCGCAAAAGGCACATCGATCTCCTGAAGGACATCATCGCGGGAAACGAGTCGAAGGCGCTGGGGTGCCTGACGGTGCATCTGGACGAGGCGCGAAAACAGTTGCTGGAGACCTATTCCCGGTTTTAATCGATTGGCTGGCACGCACACCAACACCGCATGAAAGTTCGCTTTGGCATCGTGGGTCTCGGATTGATGGGCAGTGCGCACGCGCGCACGCTGCTGGAGGGAAAAATTCCGCGCGCGGTGCTCAGCGCAGTTTGCGATCTCGATCCCGAGGCGGCCAAGCGCTTCCCCGGCGTGCGCGCCTTCACGAAGAGCGACGACCTGTATCGCTCCGGCGGGATCGACGCCGTGCTGATCGCCCCACCCCATTACGCGCATGTGCCCGAAGGCATCGCCGCGCTGCAGGCGGGACTGCACGTGCTGGTGGAGAAACCACTGGCGGTTCACAAAGCCGACTGCGAGCGGCTGCTGGCGGCCCATCGCCCGGGCCGGCAAATTTTCGCCGAGATGTTCAACCAGCGGACCGATCCGCTTTACGCGAAGCTGCGCGAGTTGATTCAGGCCGGCGATCTGGGCGAGCTGCGCCGCATTCAGTGGACAGTGACCGACTGGTTCCGGCCCGCGGCCTACTATAAATCCAGCGGCTGGCGGGCGACGTGGGCCGGCGAGGGTGGCGGCGTGCTGCTGAATCAATGCCCCCACAATCTCGACCTCTGGCAGTGGCTCTTCGGCATGCCCGACGCTGTGCGCGCGTTCGCGGGCTTCGGCCGGTATCACGACATCGAGGTGGAGGACGACGTGACGGCGTACTTCATTTATCGAAACGGGACGACAGGCGTGTTCATCGCCTCGACCGGCGAGGCGCCGGGCACGAACCGGCTGGAAGTCGCGGCGGAACGGGGGCGCGTGGTCATCGAGAACGGGCGGATTTCCTTCACTCAAAACGAGGTGCCAATGTCGGAGTTTTCGCGCGACACGAAAGGCGCATTCGAGAAACCGCCGGCTCGCGAGGTTGAAATCAAGATTGAGGGAAAGGCCCCGCAGCATGTGGGTGTCATGAAGAATTTCGTCGACGCGATTCTCGACGACGCCCCGCTCCTTTCGCCTGCGAGCGACGGCATTCGCTCCGTGGAACTGGCGAATGCCATGCTGCTTTCATCGTTCGCGAGCGAGACAATCACGCTGCCGCTGGACAGTGCCCGTTATGAAACATGGCTTGAGGACCGGATCGCGGAATCGAAGGCTAAAATCCCCGGTGCGATCCGACCGACCTGAATGCCATGCCCAACGCTGATGGAATGAACTACGCCCCGCGCGGCAGGCCCGCGCCCGTGGTCGCGCCCGGCGAGTTTTGCTTCGCGGCAGTCGCGCTTGATCACGGGCACATCAACGGCCAGTGCAACGGGCTGATCGAGGCGGGCGCGACATTGCGTTACGTGTGCGATCCCGATTCCGCGAAAGTCGCGGCGTTCGTGAAGGCTTATCCGCAGGCGAAAGCTGTGGCCTCGCTCGACGAGATTTTCGCGGATTCCGAAATCCGCCTCGTGGCCGCGGCGGCGGTGCCGAGCGAACGGGGGCCGCTCGGCGTGCGCGTGATGGAGGCGGGCCGCGATTATTTCACCGACAAGACACCGTTCACGACACTGGAGCAGCTCGCCCTGGCGCGCGAGTCGGCCGGGCGCACGGGACGGAAGTACATGGTCTACTACAGCGAGCGGCTGCATGTCGAATGCGCGGTCTTCGCGGGTGAGCTCATCGCGCAGGGTGCGATCGGGCGCGTCATCAACGTGATCGGCCTGGGTCCGCACCGGCTCAACGCCTCGTCGCGGCCGGCGTGGTTTTTCGAGCGTGTGAAATACGGCGGAATTCTTTGCGACATCGGCAGCCACCAGATCGAGCAGTTTCTCTTTTACTCGGGCGCGCGCGACGCGACGGTGACGGAGGCCGCGGTCGCGAATTATGCGAATCCGGATTATCCCGAGCTGGAGGACTACGGTCATGCCAATCTCGTCGCCGATAACGGCGCGACGAATTATTTCCGCGTCGACTGGCACACGCCCGCCGGCCTGCGCACGTGGGGCGACGGGCGTACGCTGATCCTCGGCACGACCGGCTATATCGAGCTGCGGAAGTACATCGATGTCGCGCGCGACTCGGGCGGCGACCAGCTTTTCCTCGTCAACGGCGAGGGCGAGAAGCATTTCTCATTGGCCGGGAAAGTCGGCTATCCGTTCTTCGGCCAGCTCATCCTCGACTGCCTGAACCGGACCGAGCATGCGATGACGCAGGCGCACGCGTTCAAGGCGGCGGAGCTCTGCCTGCGCGCGCAGGCAAAGGCGCGGCGGCTGGCGTGACGCGGGCTGCTAGGCTCCTTGGGGAAGCCAGCCGAGATCGAGCAGCTTGAAGTAGATCGCGCGCGCGGTGACGATCTCACCGTACGGATTGAAATGGACGCCGTCGTAAGGGCTGGACAGGTCCGACAGCGCATGTGTCTGGGCGGCCTCGTCGAATTGAGGCGCAAGCTCGAGGGTCGGGACGTCCTCCTCCTTCGCGACCTGCGCGATCATGGGGTTGCCCGCGTTGAGATGGGTCCAGACGTGCGACATGTCGTCGGCGCGCGGCGTGGCGTATTCGAGCAGCAGCACCTTCGCGCCGCCCGCCTTGCACTTGTCGACGATGGCGGTGAGGTTCGTGTGCAGCTGCTGCATGACCTGCGGGGTGATGCCGCCGCCAAAATCGTTGCCGCCGATGAGCACCGTGACGATCGCGGGCTTGAGAGGAAGCACGAATGGCTCGACCCGCGCGAGCGCCTGGGTTGAGGTGTTGCCGGCCCAGCCGCGGTTGATGACCTGCACCTTGCCCTCGCCGAGATGCGTCTCGAGGACGAGTTGCAGGAGATCGGCATATTTCGCGTACGAGTTGAGATACTGCCGTTGTTGAGAAGGTTCGCCGCTGGGATCGTACTCGGCGGGTTTGCCCGGCACGTCGGGTCCGGGTCCGGTGATCGAGTCACCGAGGCAGACAATGCGGAGCGGAGCGGAGAATGCGGGAATCATAAAAATCGCGACGAGCATCAGGACGCGGAAAAAGATCATGGGCGAGTGAACCGTTTTGCGCGACGCGTGAAAAGGGCTTTTTCGCGCGGATCGATCGTGGCCGGTACGGCAAGGTCCGGGCGGAACTGCCGCTTGTACGCGAGGGGGTTCGATTTCATCAGCCGACAAAAAACGCGATGAAACTGCGGGTAGCTGCCGAACCCGGCCATCAGCGCGGCCTCGATCAGCGAATGGCGCGCGCCGCTTCCGTAAAGCCGCAGGAAACGTTGGAGGCACTTTTGCTGGCGGAAGGCGGTCAGGGTCACGCCGACCTGCTGCTGGAAAAGGCGGCTCAAGCGTGCGGGGCTCAGTCCGGCTTGCTTCGCGACCTGGTCGAGCGTCAGGGGGTCGGTCGCGTCGGAGATGATGCGCGCGGCGCGGGCGACGGCGGGATGCACCTGTGTCGAGGGAATCAGCTCGCCGGAAAACTGGTAGGCCCGCCATGACTCAACCAGCGCATAGTGCAGCGTGGCGTTGACGAACTCGGTGTCGGTTTTCTCGTCGACCGCGCCTTGATAGAGGCGGTTAAGCGACTCGACACGCGGCGGAAGGATCTGGCGGCAGAGAATTTCGCCCGGGTCGAGCGTGGCGAGGATTCGCCGTGTTTCCCGCGCCGCGACCTGCGCGACGAGCGCGGGGCGAAAGACGAGCACCCACATCGAGAAATCGGAGGACGAGTCGATGAGAAGATGTTCCTGCTTCGGAAAGAGCCAGATCATCGATCCGGCCAGCAACGGGACGCGCCGGCCACCGACGAGATAGGCTGCGCGGCCGGCCAGCACGAGATTGACCTCGAGCTCCCGGTGATGGTGCGCCTGGCGCATTGGCGTGCCGCGCGCAATACCGGCAAAGCCGTCCGCGCCGCGGGGAATCTGGAGCAGTTCTTCCATGAGCGACAAAAAATGATAACAAATCGCCGGGCCGATGAGAAGCCGTCTCTGTGGCGCCCGGGCAGGCTGGTGGAAATCGAACCCACCATCACCATGACCACCACCGAAGCCGCCTTCATCACCGACGAACAAAAGCAGCTCTACAAGGACGAGGGCTACATGATCCTCGAAAGCATCGTGCCCGAGGAGCATCTCGAGCTGCTGCGCGGAAATTGCCAGGAGCGCGTCGACGCTATCGAGGCCGACATGGCGAAGCAGGGCGTGACGCGCATCGGGCTCAACGCGAAGAACAGCCGCTACTTCGCGGCGTTCGTCTACCGCGAGCGGCCCGAGATGGGCCGCTTCATCTTCAGCGAGTTGATGGCCGAGATCTGCCGCGCGACGATCGGCGACGAGGCCTACCTGTTCTGGGACCAGTACGTGGTGAAGGGCACCGACAAGGACAGCGCGTTTTCCTGGCACCAGGACTCGGGCTTCGGCGGGACGGTGAAGGCGCCGGAGTATGTGACGTGCTGGGTCACGCTCGACGACGTGACGCTGGAAAACGGGACGGTCTACCTGCTGCCTTACTCGGAGGTTGGCATCCGCACGCTCGTGAACCACGTGAAGGATCCGCGCACGAACGACATGGTCGGCTATTTCGGCAAGAATCCGGGCGTCCCCGTGGTCCTGCCGGCGGGCAGCATCGCGGTGTTCTCCAGTTTTGTCTTTCACCGCAGCGGGCCGAACCTGACGAACAAGCTGCGCCGCGTGTACCTGCCGCAGTATTCGCCCACGATCCAGCTCGACGACGAGGGCAAGCAGCGCGGGCAGGCGGTGCCGTTCCTGAAGAATGGCGAAATCGTCTGGCACGAGGGTCAGCCTTATCCGGGCGCGTAGCCGATCGCGGAAGCGATATTGACGCGGGCGCGCGGGGCTTTCAACCTGCGCGCCTATGATTCTCATTTCAGGTTCACGTTTCAAAATCCTCTGGCGGATTTTCCTGCTCGGTCTATCTCTGTCGGTGCTGATGCCTGCCACGACCCGAGCCGACGATTATCTTGCACGCACGTTTGCCGACGGAAGCGGCAAGACACTCCCCTACCGGCTGTTCGTGCCCGCCGGCTATGACGCGACGAAGAAATATCCGGTCATCCTGTTCTTCCACGGCGCGGGCGAGCGTGGCACCGATAACAACGCGCAACTGGCCCACGTGGCGCCGGTCTTCGTCACGCCCGATTTCCAGGCGGCGCATCCCTGTTTTGTCATCGCGCCGCAATGCCCGCCCGACCAACAGTGGGTCGACATGCCGTGGGGCGCCCAGTCCGGCGTGCGGCCGGCGCAGCCTAGCCAGGCGATGCAGCTCGCGTTGAAGATACTCGATTCGATCGAGGGCGAATTCAACATCGACCACGATCGCGTCTACGCGGCCGGTCTTTCCATGGGCGGCTACGCGGTTTGGGACTGCATCACCCGTTTCCCCGGGCGTTTCGCGGCGGGCGCGGCGTGCTGCGGCGGCGGCGATGAAAACACGGTGACGGCCGAGGTCGCGCGCGTCCCGATCTGGGCGTTTCACTCGGCCGACGATGGCGTCGTGCCCGTGGTGCGCAGCCAGCACATGGTCGCCGCGATGACGAAGATGGGCGGCCAGCCGAAGTATACAGAATACCAGGGGCTCGGCCACGGCTCGTGGGACAAGGCCTTTTCCGAGCCTGAACTTTATCCGTGGTTGTTTTCGCAGAGCCTCGCGAAGCGGCTGGGCGATACGCCCTAGCGGGGCCTACGCCAGCGGCTTGGCGAGATGCCACTCGTTGCCGTCGGCCAGCACGGTGTGCTCGACCACGTCGAAGACGGTGGAGAGCAGGTGCAGGCCCAGCCCGCCGGGCTTGATGTCCTCGAGCGCGCGGCCCTTGAGCTCCGCGGCGTCGACCGCGGGACCATAATCGCGCAGGCGCAGGTGAAAGTGGCCGTCCTGGATCGCGGCGGAGAGAAAAATCGGGTGATCCGGCGCCCCCTTGTAGGTGTGGCGGATGACATTGGTCGTCGCCTCGTCGGCGGCCAGGACAATGCGGCCGCGCTCAAGATCGTCGAAGCCGGCCGTCAGCGCCCATTCCTCGATGAAGCGCCGCGCGTGCTTGCAATCGCTCGGGCAGGAGGTGATTTCCAGGGTTGAGAGTGGCTTGGTCACGATCAGGGCGAGGCACGCATCGTCGTGCTGGTGATCGCTGTCGACAAATGTTTCCCAGGCCGCCCAGCTGCGCGACAGCACGTCGGAGGCGCAGCCGAACCCGAGACTGGCGCGCAGTCGCTCCAGCCCGAATTCCTCGCCGGTGCGATTGCGCCCCTCGTTGATCCCGTCGCTGAACATGAGCCACTTTTCGCCCGGCTGCGTGCTGAACTCGGTGGCCGCGTAGTTTTGGTTCTTGAAGATGCCGAGCGCGAGCATGGACTGGACCGCGACCGGTTCCCATGCGTCGTTGCGCCAGCGCCAGGGCGCGAACTGGCCGGCACAGATGACCTCGGTCGTCTCGCGTTGGGGATCGTAGAGCAGGAACGTGGTCGCGGCGAAACGTCCCGCAGCCAGCCGCTGGCAGAGCGCGTGGTTGAGGGCGTTGACGTAGGGCGCGAGTCCCTGGTCCGCGATGGGCGCGAGCGCCTGCAGTTCGCCGGTGATCTGCGCGGTGGTGAGCGCGGCCGGGATGCCCTTGCCACTGACGTCGCCGAGCGCGGCCAGCAGCCGGTCGCCGGAAAGCGGGATCGACGCGTAGAAGTCTCCGCCGATCACGCGCGCGGGACGGTAGCGCACCCGCATCTCGGCGCGCGCGAGTGAAAGCTCCTCGGGTGGCAGGTACGATTTCTGGATTTCCATCGCGAGGGACAGCTCCTGTGCCATGCGCGATTCGCGGTCGATCTTCAGCTCGCGGTCGAAGCGCACGAGCGCACCGGTGACGATGTTGACGAGCCCGTCGAAAATGTCCTCGTCCAGCGGCGTGAAATTCGGCCGGCCCACGGGATTGAGCGCCTGCAGCACGCCGAAGCATTCCTCACGATCGACCAGCGGCGCGCAGACCATCGCGCGGGTGACGAAGCCGGTCTTCAGGTCCGCGGTGCGGAACAGCCGTCCATCGTGCTGGGCGTCGTCGACGCGCATGTACTTGCGCTGCTGGAAGACGGTGCCGGCGATGCCCTTGTCCCACGGGATGCGAAACGCGTTGATCGCATCCTCCTTGCCGCGCGCGGAATAAATGACGAGTTCCTTTGTGGCAAAATCAGGCAGGTACATCGAGCAGGCTTCGGCCTGCATCATCGTGCACGAGTAGGTGAGGATGTTCTCGACGAGGTCCTCGAGATCGGTGAGCGAGAAGAGATTGCGCGCGGCGAGAAGCAGGGCGCGGTAACGCTCCACTGTCGCGAAGTCTTCCATGCGCCTTAGTGTGGCGCAGGGTGCGCCTGCTGGCAATGGCAGTCCGTGTTATTACCGCCGGCCGCTGAGCAGCGAGGCGAGGCCGCCCTCGTAGAACTGGACGATGCGGGGCAGGTCGGCCTGGAAAGTCGGGTAGGAGGTCGCGATGCAGGCCGTGTCCTCAATCACCGTTTCGCCGCGGGCGAAAAGTCCAAGAATTGCACAGGCCATGGCGATGCGATGATCGCCGCGGCTGTTCACGCGCGCGCCCTTCAACGCCGCGCCGCCGTGGACGGTCAGGCCGTCGTCATGCTCCTCCACCTCGACGCCGAAGGCGCGGAGATTGAACGCCATCGCCTCGATGCGGTCGGTTTCCTTCACGCGCAGTTCCTTCGCATCGCGAATCTCGGTCTTGCCCTCAGCCAGAGCGCCGGCGACGGCGATGATGGGCAACTCGTCGATGACGTTGGCAATCTTCGCCCCGGCGATGCGGGTGCCGCGCAACTTGCGGCCAAAGATGCGCAGCACGCCGTGCGGCTCGCAGCCGGAATCGGAGATCGACTCGGTCAGGTGCGCGCCCATGTCGAGCAGTACGCTGAGCAACCCGGTGCGCGTGCCATTGAGGCCGAGATGCGTCAGGGTCAGCTCCGAGCCATGCATCGCCGCCGCGGCGGTGATCCAGAAAGCGGCGGAGGAAAAATCGCCCGGGACATGGAAGTCATGCGCATGCAGGCGCGAGCCGCCGCGAATGCGCACGACGCGGCCCTTGCCGTCGGGCAGCGTGTCGATCACGGGCGGGACGTGGAAATGGGCGAGCATGCGCTCGGTGTGGTCGCGGGTCGCGGTCGGCTCGGTGATGCTCGTCGTGCCCTGCGCGAACAGGCCGGCGAGGAGAAGGCACGACTTCAACTGCGCGCTGGCGACGGGCAGCGTGTACTCGATGCCGGTGAGCGGCCCGCCCTCGATCTCCAGCGGCGCGGTGTGCTTGTCGCCGCGGCCCTGGATTTTTGCGCCCATCTGCTGCAGCGGGTCGACGATGCGCTTCATTGGGCGGCTGGAAAGCGAGGCGTCGCCGATGAGCCGGCTCTTGAACGGCTGCGCAGCGAGCACGCCCGCGATGAGCCGCATCGCGGTGCCGGAGTTGCCGCACTCGATCGGCTCGAGCGGCGGCTGCAGCTTGCCGCCCGTGCCGTGGACGCGCAGCTCGGTGTCGGAAACGACCTCGATCGCGCAGCCCATGGCCTGCAGCGCGCGCATGGTGCAGAGGCAATCCTCGCCCGGCAGGAAGCCGGTGATCGTCGTCGTGCCGTCGGCCAGCGCGGCCAGCAGCACCGCGCGATGCGACATGCTCTTGTCGCCCGGCACGGAGATTTCGCCCTTGATGTTGCGCGCCTGGCGCACGGAAAGCGTGGAAACTGAGGAACGGCTCATGGGCGAAGGAACGGGGACTTCTTGTCGATCAACTGCGAACGCACACTCTGCGCATTTTCCAGGAGTTTGAACAATTCGGATTTTGCGGCCGGATCGTTGTCACGGAAAAGGCGCTGGACCTTGTCGAGCACGGCCGCCCAGTTGCCGCAGTTCCGGGCCAGCGCGTCGCGGTTGGCCCAGAGGATCTCGGTCCAGAGATCCGGCGAGCCCGAGGCGATGCGCGTGGTGTCGCGAAATCCGCCGCCGGCCAGCGGGAGGCTTTTCGGGTTGGCGTTCGCGACCAGCAGCGCGGCCAGCAAATGCGGCACATGGCTGATGTCGGCCACGGCGAGATCGTGCTCACCGGGGGAAAGCGTGAAGACCCGGCCGCCGAGCGCACGCCAGAATTCCTCCGCGCGTTTTTGCGCCTTGGGCGCGCTGTTCGCCGTCGGCGTGACGATGACGGCGGCGTTCTCGAACAAGTCGGGCCGCGCGGCGACAAAGCCGCTCTGCTCGCTCCCGGCCATGGGATGACTGCCGATCCACTGGGCGCGGCCCTCGAGCAGCGGCGCGACCTGGTGATCCACGCTGCCCTTCACGCTGCCGACGTCGGTGACGAGCGCGCCGGGCTTGAGCGCATCGCGGCATTCCTTCACCAGCGCGGCCATTGCCTCGATCGGCACGCAGAGGATGACAATGTCGGCTTCGCGCACGGCCTCGCTCGGGTTGCCGGTCAGTTCCGCGTCGACGCCGGCAAGCCGGATGGCATCCAGGGCATGCGACGAACGCGCATATATCGAGATGCGCCTGGCCAGGCCGCGCTCGGCCAGCGCCAGCGCGAGCGAGCCGCCGATCAGCCCAGGCCCCAGGATCGCCACCGTCCCGAAGTTCATGAGGGCAGCGGAGGGGGTTGGCTCGGAGATGCGCGCACGGGTTCCAGCTTCGTGAACGACACGAGCCCTTCCAGCGCGCCGGGCAATTCCGCGATGAAGCGCGCGTTCTGCGCGGGCGTGCCGACGCTGACGCGGATGTAGGCGGGCAGCCGGTAGCTCACCATCGAACGGACGATGATGCCCTTTTTCATCAGGCGCTTGAAGACCTCGCCGCCGTCGCCGACATGCACGAGCACGAAGTTCGCGGAGGAGGGCGTGTACTTGAGCCCCATCTGCGTGAACGTCTTTTCCAGCAGGGCGCGACCTTCGTCGGTGATCGCCTTCGTCCTCTGCTGGTGCTCGATGTCGCCGAGGCCCGCGATCGCGCCGGCCTGCGCGACGGAATTCGCGTTGAATGGCTGGCGCGCGCGCTGGAGCAGGTCGGCGATTTCCGATGACGCGAGCCCGTAACCGATGCGCAGGCCCGCAAGGCCCTGGATTTTCGAGAAGGTGCGCATGAGCACCACACGCTCGCCCGCCTTCACGCGCGCGACGGTGTCGGGCGCGTCGTCGAGGAACTCGTAATAGGCCTCGTCGAGCACGGCGACGACGTGCGGCGGCAGCGCGCGCAGGAACTCGTCCAGCGCGGCGTTGGTCACGCGCGTGCCGGTCGGGTTGTTCGGGCTGGCCAGGAAGATGAGGCGCGTCTGCGGCGTGATCGCGCGCAGCATGGCCGGCAGGTCGGGCGTGAAGTCGACGTCATCGACCTCGATCGTCCGGACGCCGAAGAGCTGCGCCATAAGCGCATAGACCGCGAAGGCGTGGCGCGACGAGACGATCTCGTGGATGCCCGGCCGCGTGAAGGTGTGGAACATCAGCTCGATAATCTCGTTGGAGCCGTTGCCCAGCACCACGTTCTCGCGCGTGAGGCCGAATTTTTGGGCGATGGCGTTGCGGAGGTGGAAACCGCCGCCGTCGGGGTAGAAATGGACCTTCGTGATCGCCTCGCGCATGGCCTCCATCGCCTTGGGCGAGGGGCCGAGCGGGTTCTCGTTGGAGGCCAGCTTGATGATCGACGCCGGGTCGAGCCCCAGCTCGCGCGCAACGTCGTCGACCGGCTTGCCCGGCTCGTAAGGCACGAGGTCGAGCAGTTCACGGTTCGCAATATCCCGGACAGAGAGCATCCCTTTATGATGCGACAGGGCCGGGACGTTGTCGAGCCGTGTGGAGTTAGCGCTCGCGCGCTTGAGACTGTGCTTGGCGGATGAAATTATAGACGTTCTTCGCGTCGGGCAGAAGATAGAAACCGGGGACGGTGTAGCGGCCCATGCCCGGCCATCCCGCCGTGCTGAGCATCGAGAAAGGACTTGAATTGCCGAAGAGGATGGCGCCGCTGCCGTCGGCCCGTTCGGTCAGATTGAGCGTGCCGAGCGAGTAGAAATCGTAGGACATGACGTTAATGCTCCACATCTCCTTCAGGATGATCGCGCGGCGATCGGTCACGGCGTAGAAGGTCTTGCGCCGCGACGCGGCATCGTAAAAGAACCGCCCAACAATGAGGTAAAGACCAATCAGGACAAAGGGGATTCCAAAAATCGGCATGATCATCGCCTCGGGAGCGCCGCCGTTGTGATGCGGACTTAAAAATCCCAAGACTCCCAGGATGGCAATCGTTTCCCAAACAAAGGCAAAGCCTCCCCAAAAAAGACTGAAAGGAATCAGAAAGACATCTTGCGGCTGGAGCCGCACACCCTGTTTTGGCTGGCCCGCCCAGAGCAGCTTTTCGCCTGGATCGAGGCGCGGCTCAATGGCGGAAATGGCGATATCCATGCAGGAGTAATAGAAGAATCGCGCGGGAACTCAATCTCGCTAGGGTCATTCGCAATGTCCACAACATGGCGCGACCTGATCCTCGCCCCCGACGGAGCGCGGGGCGACAGTCAGCCGCCGTCTTGGGCGAAGGTGGCGAACGTGTTCATCGCGCTGGTGGTGCTTGTCGGCGTGGTTTGGCTTTCGCTGTTGCGGTTGAATTATAATTGGGGTTGGGCGGCGGTCTGGGGTTATCGCGTTGAATTATTCGATGGCTGGCTGATGACGCTGGGCATTTCGGCGGCGGCGCTGGTGGTGAGCATCATCGTTGGATTCGTCCTGGCGCTGGGTCAGCGGTCCTGGTTTTTGCCGGTGCGTTATTTTGCGAAGGTGTTCGTCGAGGTCGTGCGCTGCACGCCGCTGCTCGTGTTGATCCTGGTCATCTGGTACGGGTTCGGCGGCGTTTTCCAGGTCGGGAACCAATGGCGGTTCACGTGGGGCATTCTCATTCTCGCGCTGTTCGAGGGCGCGTATATCAGCGAGATCATACGCGCGGGCATCGAGAGCGTGGGCAAGACGCAGATCGAGTCGGCGCGCGCGATCGGGCTGACGCGCGGGCAAACCTACCGCTACGTCATCATCCCGCAGGCGTTCCGGCAGACGCTGCCGCCGCTGGTCGGGCAGCTCGTGTCGCTGATCAAGGATTCGTCGCTCCTCTCGCTGATCGGTATCGCTGAAATGACGCAGTCCGCGCAGCAGGTCAACACCATGACCGTCAGCACGCTGGAAACCTATCTGCCGCTGGCCGCGGGTTATCTCGTGCTCACCATCCCCATTTCGCTCTGGTCGCGTTGGCTGGAGCGCCGGTTCCAATATGAAACTTGAGCTGCACGGCCTGACCAAGCGCTTCGGCACCCACACCGTGCTCGACCGCATCGACCTCGCGCTCGAGGACGTGCACTGCCTCGCGCTCATCGGGCCGTCGGGTGGCGGCAAATCGACGCTGCTGCGGCTGGTCGCGGGGCTGGAATATCCGAGCGAGGGGGCCGTGACGCTCAACGGCGTGCCGATCGATTATTCAGCCGAGGCGCTGCTGCGGCACCGGCGTTCCATCGGCACGGTTTTCCAGGCCTATAACCTTTTCCCGCACATGACCGCGCTGCGGAACATCACGCTGCCCTTGGAAAAAGTGCATGGCCGCAGTCCGGACGAAGCGCGCGAGCTGGCCGAGACGACGCTGCGCCGCTTCCAGTTGCTCGATCATGCGCACAAACGCCCGGCGGAACTTTCCGGCGGCCAGCGCCAGCGCGTGGCCATCGCGCGCGCGATCGCGATCAAGCCGCAGGTCGTGCTGCTCGACGAGCCGACCTCCGCGCTCGATCCGGAGATGACCGCCGAGGTGCTGGAGCTGATCGAGGAATTGAAGAACGAGGGCCGTGATTTGCTGCTCGTGACGCACGAGATGGGTTTCGCGCGGCATGTGGCGGATCGCGTGGCGCTGCTCGCGGAGGGCCGCATCGCCGAGTTCGGTCCGCCGGAGCAACTCTTCGCCGCGCCGCAGTCGGATGCGACGCGGGCGTTTTTGCGGCGGGTATTGAAGTATTAGATCAGTTCGCCTTGCGTCATGGGTGGCGATGGCTTTGCCGGTTTGGAATGCGCTGTTTCCGCATGCCGTGTGATCCCCGCCCGCTTATCATCAAAGGTCGCGATCACGGGCCCGTGGTCGCTGGTGCCGGTTTCGCGTTCGACCACGCAGGACTCGGCCGCCTTGGCCAGCGCGTCGGGCGCGTAGATATAATCCAACCGCCAGCCGATGTTGCGCTGGCGCATCTGGCGCCACGGCGCCCACCAAGTGAACAGCTGGTCGTCGTGCGGCGCCATCTTGCGGCCTAGATCGACGAGGCCGTGGGAGAGAATGCCGTCCAGCAGCGCGCGCTCCTCGGGCAGCTGACCGGTTACCAGCGCGCGCTCCTTGGGATGCACGTCCATCTCGTGATGCGCGACGTTGAAATCGCCGCAGAGCACGATCGGCTGGCCGTTGCGGTGCGCCTCGGCGGCGAAGTTTCCCATCTCGGTCAGAAACTTGATCTTGGCCGGGAAACTCTTCCCGCCGTTCGGTACATAGATGGAGGCGACGGTGATGCCTTGGATAAGCGCGATGACGATCCGGTTCTCATGATCGAAATGGGGATGCCGGAAGTCGGGCTTTTCCGGCGACAGGCTTTTGCGCACGAGCAGCGCGACACCGGAGTAGCCCTTGAATCCGTGCCAGTAGCCCCAGTAATCGGGCAGCTCGCGGAGCGGCGCGGGCACGGCGTCCGGCGAGGCCTTCGTTTCCTGCAGGCAGACGATGTCCGGCGCGTCCTTCGCCAGCCACGCCAGCACGCCTTCCTGCCGCGCGCGGATGCCGTTGACGTTCCAGGTGGCGATTTTCATGGGCGGGAACGGCTTACCCTAAAGCGAATGGGCCGGGCGCGAAAGCCGCCTTTTGACTGTTCAAGGCCACGCGACTTCCCTAATAATCGACCCTCTATGCCTGCCAAGATTTATTCCGACAAAGATGCCGATTTGAAAGTATTGAAGAACAAGACCGTGGCCGTGATCGGCTTCGGATCGCAGGGCCACGCCCATGCGCTCAACCTCAAGGAGAGCGGCGTCAAGGTCATCATCGGGCTCTATAAAGGCAGCAAGTCGATCCCGGCGGCGAAGAAGTACGGCTTCAAGGTCATGACCACCGCCGAGGCGGTGAAGGCGGCCGACATCATTTTCGTCGCCACGCCCGACCTCGCCATCGCCGATGTTTATGAGAAGGACATCAAGCCGAACCTGAAGAAGGGCAAGGCGCTGCTCTTCTCGCACGGGTTTGCGATTCACTTCAAGACGGTTAAGCCGCCGAAGGACATCGACGTGTTCATGGTCGCTCCCAAGGGCCCGGGCCATCTCGTCCGCCGCCAGTACCTGGAGGGCCGCGGCGTGCCGGCGCTCATCGCGATTTATCAGAATCCCAGCGGGCAGGCCAAGAAGATCGCGCTCGCCTGGGCCAAGGGCATCGGCGGCACGCGTGCCGGCGTGCTGGAGACCACTTTCAAGGAAGAGACCGAGACCGACCTGTTCGGCGAGCAGGCCGTCTTGTGCGGCGGCGCAAGCGCGCTGGTGCTGGCCGGTTACGACACGCTGGTGGCGGCCGGGTACCAGCCCGAGATGGCCTACTTCGAGTGCCTGCACGAGCTCAAGCTCATCGTCGACCTGATCTACGAGGCGGGCATTTCCGGCATGCGTTTCTCCATTTCCGACACGGCAAAGTACGGCGACGTGGTCACGGGGCCGCGCATCATCAACAAGGCCGTTCGCGCCGAGATGAAACAGGTGCTCAAGGAAATCCAGAACGGCAAGTTCGCCCGGGGCTGGATCCGCGAGGCCAAGACCGGCAAGAAGAAATATCACAAGCTGCTCAAGGCCGGCACCAAACATCCGATCGAAAAGGTCGGCGCCCGCCTTCGCGGCACGATGCCGTGGATCGGCAAGCGCAACCTCGGCGGCGCGCAGGCGTCGTACTAGTTCGGTCGCGAATCCGGCGGGCATGAGAATGAACCATCTCCTGCCCGCCGCGCTTGCGATCTTCGCCTCCGCCGCGTCCGCGCGCGCGGATTTCCCGACCGATTCGAGCACGCTTCACCCCGCGCCGACCGCGGAGCCGACGACGGCCGAGTCGACCACGATGTCGCCCGAGGACGCTCGCGTCGCCGCGCTGCAGGCCCGGTTCAAACAGGCGCAGAATGTCGCGGCCCAAGGCCAACTGCAGCAGGCGCTCCAGCTTTTCGACGGCATCATAAGGGACGCGCCCGACGCCAAGGGCTCGCTACAGGCTGCAGGGGTCATCTGCGTACAACTCGGCGATTACGTCCGGGCCGACGGTTACTTCAGCAAATTGCATGTGCTGGTGCCCGATTACCCGCCGGCGATCGAGTCGCTCATCCAGGTCAACCAGGTGCTCAAGCACGACGTGAAGGTCGACATCATGATCGATCGGCTTAGAAAACTTTGGGAGCAGGGCAAGCTCGATCCAAAGCGTCCCTATTTCGTACGCGAGCACATTCCTTTTGGGACTGGCTCGCAGATTGAGATCATAGAATTCTTTGACTATCACCAGAAACCCAACATTGCGTGGGTTGCGGAATACATCGATCCGCAAGGCAATCTCAAGCGCCGGCTTTTGGTCAATTACGATCCCGACGTGACGGCGACGATGCATCAGGATCCCAAGATGGCGAATGCGGAGCAGTTTCTTGTCGTCGACAGCATCACCGATCCCGACGGCCGCCCGACGCGCCTCGACGTTTACCAACAATTTCTCGCCCTTCCCGATTACTCGAAGATGCGCGTAATCCTGATGGAGATTTTCGCCCACGCGCTCAAGCCAATCGACTCCGCGCCTGTGCCGCAGAACAGCGCGCCCGCGGCGCCGGTCGCGCCCCAATAGCGCTTCCGAAAATGAGGCGCTCGTTCACGGCGCGTCGGGATCGGTCGGTGCGGGCCTCACGCCTGTTTCCAGTGCCGCGTTGCTGCGCGGGCCCTCGTACATCCTTGGGACACCGAAACGCGTCGCGTCGAGCGGATAGGCTGCGCGCAGCGCCGCCAGCGTGGCCTGCGCCTGCTCGAACTCATCGCGCGCGTTGTACTGCTGCGCGAGCTTGAGCCCGATGCGGATGCAGTCGACCGGCTCGGTGCTTTGCTTGAGCGCGAGCGCGTAGGCCTGCACCGCCGCTTCCGGCGCGGCCGGGTCGTCGAGCTTTTGCATCAGGTCGCCCAGCCGTTCATTCAGCACCGGCCCGGTGCCGGAAAGCTCAAACTGCGAGGCGAGCGCGGCCGCGGTGGCCGGTGGCCGCGCGTCAAGTTCCCGGTCCACCGACTGAAGCCGCAGCCAGTCGCGATGCGCGCCCGGCGGCGCTGCGATGATGGCCGCGTCGAGAGGTTTTTGGAACGGCTGATAAAGCGGGTCGCCCACCACGGTCGTCATCCAGGAAAGCCCGATCTGCGATGCATAGGCCGCCTCGGCGAATGAATCGCCATCGAGCAGCCGGTGCGTGAAAACATCCAGGTGCGGCGTGAGCGCGAGGTAGGGCTCGTAGACATTTCCCATCGTCGCATCGGCGCCATGGTCGATCAGTGGCCCAACCCAGTTCTGCGTCGTGCTGCGCACGGTCCAGGCGCTGAAGGAATGAAGGTGGTACGCGATTGCGCCGCGCACGAAACGGTCCGGCGGCGTGATCCACGGCCCGTTCGCGGTCGGCGTGTACCAGCCGAGATAAATTGCCACCTGGCTCAGTGGCGCGGTTGCGGGCAGCGTCGCCGGCCGGTCATCGAAGAGCACCGGCCAGCCGTCGCTGGCCAGCATGTCGCGCGAGCGGCGCAGCCAGATGTCGCCCTGCGTGTAGCCGCTCGAGAGATCGGTGAAGCCGCGGCTGTCGATCACCGCCGAACCGGCCAGCCGCTCATTTTCGGCCGCGAGGCAATCGTCGATCATGCGCCGCACGTTCGCCGGCGAGGGGCCGTCGAGCCGCGTGACGAGAATCATCTTCGTCGCCAGTTCCGGCCCGGCCCGCACCGCGCCCGTGTTGGCCGCGTCGAAAAAGGGATTCGGTACGAAGCCGCCCAGCGGCAGGCCAAAAATCGGCAGCATCGCCAGTTCGCTGTCGACCGCGGCGGCGTCGCTCTTCAGCTGCGGCGCCGATTCCATGCCCGATTCGACCGAGGGCGACTCGGCGATCTTCAGCGGCACGCCGCGCATCAGCACGATGGCCCAGATGTCGTTGCGCGTGGCGGCGAGGATGTTGACGGTGCGGTCGCCGATCTGCGCGATTGCCGCGCGCCGATCCATCCAGTTGTGCTTGAAGAAATCGTCCAGGATCGGCTGGCGTATTGTCTGCTCGAACTGGTCGCGCGTGATCTCCTCGCTTGTCGGGCAGGACAACGCCAGCACCCGTTCCGGGGGGATGGCGCGTCGTTTCGCGTAATAGTCGGCGAGCGATTCACTGTCCGGATCCTTCGCGTTGTAGACGACGAGCAGATGGGCCGCGAGCTGGCCGGGCTGTCCTGCCGGATCGGCGAAGCGCGGCGGCAGCGGCACGGCGAACTTCGGCTGGTCATCCCCGCGAGCGGAAACGATCGCCGTTGACCCCGGAGCTGGCGTCGACGCTGTATTTTCGGCTGGTGCGGCCGGATTCGGCGTCGCGGGCTGGCGGAGGGGCGGCGGGGCCTCGGATTTCGCGGCGAGCGGCGGCGGCGCGAGAAAAGGCGAGGGACGGGGCGCGGGCGGCGCGTTCGTCGAAGTGGCGTCATCGCCTCGCGCGTTGGCCGCGGCGACGCAGAACAAACCGAGCGCGTGGGAAAAAGAGAGAAGCCGGCGCGGGAATCGATTCAGCCGCACCGGGGGCGCAGGGATCAAGGCAACGCGGCCCATGTCTTTCGAGGTTTAATCCAGCTCCAGCTTCATTCCATCATGGACGATGCCGATGCCGGGCGGCAGGTCGCGCTCGCGATCGGCATGCTTCTTGTCGTGGGTTTGATGCGTCAGGTAGGCGCGTCCGGCGCCGATCTGCCGTGCCGCCTCGATCGCGCCGCCGACGTTCAGATGCGTCGGGTGCGGCAGGTCGCGCAGGCCGTCGATGATCAGGACATCGACGCCCTTCATGGTTGCGGCCACGTCCGCCGGGATCGACTGGCAATCGCTCAGGTAAGCCAGCAACTTCCGGCCGCCGCGCGCGAAAAGATAGCCGTTCGTCGAGACGGAACCGTGCGGTACGGGCAGCGGCGTGATGGTCAGTCCGCCGAGCTCGAAAGGCGCCTTCACCACATGCGGAATGACGTGCACGTAGCCGGGCACGGTCTTCTTCGGATCAAACGCGTAGTAGAAAATCCGCTGAAGCTGCTGGAGTGTCTCGGGCGATCCGTAAATCGGCAGCGCGCCGCCGCGAAGGTCGCAGAACCGGCGCAGGTCGTCGAAGCCCATCACGTGATCGGCATGCGCATGGGTGAAGAGCACGGCGTCGACCCAGTCGAGTTTTTCGCGCAGCGCCTGCTGGCGCAGGTCGGGCGTGGCGTCGACGAGCAGGCTCGACTGGGGCGTCCGCAGGAAGATCGAGGAACGGGTGCGCTTGTCGCGCGGATCATTCGAGGCGCAGACCGGGCAGGGGCAGCCAATCATCGGCACGCCCTGCGACGTGCCCGAACCGAGGATCGTGACGCTGAGATTCGCCATCGCACCAGCTTGTCGCGTCGGCGCGAGATTTCACGCATAAAGCGGGAATTCGCCTTGTTTTCCCTCAAGGCCGACTTAGCATCGTCCGATGATGCTGCGCGGTGCGTTGGCGGCGATTTTCCTGCTCGTCGCCACCGGTCTCGGTTTTGCGCAAATCCAGATCAGCGCCCAGACGCAGCGCCAGAATTTTCTTCTTTTCGAGCGCGTCGACGTGCTCGTGACGGTCACCAACATCGGGAACAACGACCTCGAGCTGAACAACGACGAGGGCCGGCCGTGGCTCAGTTTCATGGTCTCTGCCGAGGGCGTGCAGCACAGTTTCCTTCCGGTTCATTCGGAGCGGCAAAGCAACTTCGCGCCGCTGGCGCTGAAGCAGGGCGAAGCCAAGACATTCGATGTCAACATCACGCCCCTCTATACATTCCGCGTGGAGGGCAACTACAAGGTTGCGGCGGTGGTCGATTTGCCGGGCGAGGGCCAGATCATTTCCGACCCGGTTCCGTTCACGATCCAGAAGGGCCACGCCATCGTCAGCCAGGTGCGAATGGTTGATACGCTGGAGCGCATTTATTCGCTCGTGCGTTTCTCGCCCTCGTCGGACGAGACCAGCCTTTACTTGCGCGTGGAGGCGCCGACCGAAAACGTGGTCTACGCCAACCTGGCGCTGGGCAAGCTGGTCTCCTCGATGGACCCCGAGTTGCAATTCGACCCGCAGGGCGATGTTCACGTCCTCCAGCCCACCTCGCTGGGGACCTATCTCTACACGCGTGCCGACGAGGACGGCAAGGTGCTCGACCAGCGCCTGTTCAGGAGCATCCCCTGGCAGTCGCGTCCACGGCTGTTCAAGCTGGATGATGGCAGCGTGATCGTGAACGGCGGCATGAGCGAAGACCCCCACGCGCCGCGCGAAAAGCTCTCCGACTCGCAGAACGGCCAGAAAGTCGCCGCGCCCGTTGCGCCTGCCGATCCACCGCCCGCGCCTCCTCCTTCGCAGTAACGCACGTTTGGGTGCCTAGTCCTTGGGATCAGGCCGCTTAGGGATAAAAATTCAGCGGAAAACAAGGTTTACGAGGCTCGACGATTAAGTTTTTCCTGCTTTCGTGCCGAAAAGATGTATAAGTCGATACTTCTATGTCCTGGGTGTCTCCAAAAATATGATTTCCAAGCATTCATCCCTTCGTGGGGGCGCCCGCCGATATGGCCGGCGCGGTCAGACACTGGTGGAATACGCACTGATCCTCGCCTTCATCGCCGTCGTCGCCATCGGCGTCCTAATGGCATTGGGTGGTTCAGTCAAGACCACCTTCGCGAATACGAATGTCCAACTGTCCACCGCCCAGCTCGGTGGCGTGGCAGCGCAACGCGGCGGCGGCTAGGCGCGCGCCAGCGCGAGACGGCGGATCGGTTTGGCAGCCAAGGCCAACAGGACGAGACCCATTCCCGTCAGGACAAACGTCGCGGGCTCGGGGACTTCGACGTCCGTTATGTAGATGTGGGTGCTCGTCGTGTCGTCGCCCGTGTTATAGGAGACGAAAGCCAGCCGGTGCTCGCCGGCTGAGAGCGGAATGTTGCTCACGAGCTGGTAGGCGGAGGGCGTGGCGTTTTCGGTCGGCGGCGTTTGCTCAAGCTGCGTATAGACCCCGTCGAGGACGTAACCCGCGGAATCGAATGGGTAATTATCGAAGGTTGAGTAGGACCACTCGAAGCTCAGTGCCCCCGCCTGGCTTAGGGAAAAATCTTGATAGATCGCCTCACCCTGCGTGGGCGTGAAGATGATGTCGGTATTCGGTAACACGGTGCTCAGCGCGGTATCAATTGTGGTGACAGGTGCCCCGCCGCTCCCGTTCGTGCTGCTGATGTTCGCGTAGGTCCCTCCTGGGGGGGTGCCGGAACCTTGCGTCGGTGAGCCGAGCTGGTACCAGTCGCTCAGGTCCGTCGTGAAGGATCCGTTGAGAATTTGCGCATGGAGCGACGTGCAAAGGCACAAATTACTTAAAAATAGTAAAAAGCCGAATTTTCTCATTGTCTCTTTAAGGGTTAACGGTTGGTTGCAGAAACCGAATCTTGCGCATTGTGATAGTGAAGAGTGCTCACTAGGTCAATAGTATTCGGCAAAAAATTCTTAGTTCAGGCAAAAAGCCCTGTGAGGTTTGGAATTAAAGAGGTTTTTACAGGACGGTTTTTTTAGGTCACGGAATGCTGCCTGGCGGCGAGATTCAGATTTTCGCGCGGATTGGGAAAGTCGCGCGTTTCGGTAGTATGACGCTTGTGTCCGCGCCGTCCCGCGATGAGGCTCTTCCCCGGCGCGAGGCCGTGCCGCCCGACCGAGCGGTCGTCGCCGCGGCGCTGGCCGGCGACGAGGCCGCGTTCGAGCAACTGATCCGCGCGTATGGCAGGCGCGTTTATGCGATCGCGTTCGCGATTGTGCAGGACGTGGCCGAGGCCGAGGATATCGTGCAGGACACGTTCCTCAAGGTGCACCAAGGGCGCACACGCGACGCGGACGGATTTTTGCCGTGGCTGATGACCGTGACGCGCAACGCCGCGCGCGACCGGCTGCGGCGGCGCAAGCCGCAGGCGTCGGAGGAGACCTTCGACACGCTGGCAGATCACGCCTCCGCGCGGCCGGGCGCGGAGCTGGAGCGGCGCGAGTACCAGGAACGACTGCGCCGCGCGCTCGGCACTCTGCCGGAGGAACATCGCACCGCGCTCACCCTTCGCTACCTCGAGGGGCTCGATTACCGCGCGATCGCGCAAACGATGGGCGTCACCGACGGCGCGCTGCGCGGCATGCTCGGCCGCGCGCTCGGCACACTGCGCCG